>OKVE01000449.1_pt1 | contig 15612 bp, 13 predicted proteins | sample 1604781 | NCBI WGS metagenome assembly OKVE01 (sample SAMN01760918, study PRJEB22395) | human gut metagenome
GAGGCGGCAGGAAACAACCGGACACATATTGCGATCAGAAAGGTTTGGAAAACCGTTGCGGTTGCGGCCATCACTTTGACCTTGCTATTCTCGACCTGCATGGTGGCAAATGCCCAATTCCGGGAAAGAGTCATTTCGTGGGTAATCGAAACCTTTGAAAAATACGGCATTTTTGAATTGCACGGTGACGAGCTGGACGAGCCGCAGGATTCAAGGCAATGATGATGTCGGTCTTCGGAAGCACATCACTCTCAACAGGCCATGCCGAAATAGACGCTCTTGTGGCTACAAGAGGAATGCGCGGCATGATGGACACAATATGGCTCATAATATGTGCAATGTGTTTCGGAGGTGTTATGTCGGCCAGCAACATGATAAGCAGCATAACAAATCTTTTTGTGAAATTTGTTCACAAGCCCAAAAGTGCAGTGTGCTCTACTGTGGGCGCAGGACTCTTTTTCAACGCCTGCACTGCCGACCAATATCTGTCTATCATTCTTACAGGCAACCTGTTTAAAGACCTATACCAAAGCCGCAGACTGGAGAGCAGGCTGCTTAGCCGTACTGTTGAGGACTCGGTTACTGTAACCTCCGTGCTCATACCATGGAACTCGTGCGGAATGACCCAGGCCACCGTGCTTGGAGTAGGCACTCTGACCTACCTGCCCTATTGCTTCTTTAACATACTCAGTCCGCTGATGTCTATCTTCGTCGCGTTCACGGGATTTAAGATAAAACAGATTATCACGCAGCCAAAAGAAGAAACAACTGCCTAAACACAGACACTGCATCAAGGCATACAATAAATAAAAACTTAAAGAGCTTATCGGTATAGTCAGATTATCCATGTTAAGACTAATACCGGTAAGCTCTTTAAATATCAAAGAATTTGTTTTCAGCAATCACGCTGGCATTTTCAGTTATCTTTCTCGTTCACACTTGCTATAAGTTTATTAATTTACCAATTTGCAATGTCGGCCGTAGCCTCAACCTTATTCTCAACATCGTCAGGAAGCGAAGGGAAGAAGTCGATGCCCGTGATGCGCTCCACCTCGTCAACCGTGTTGACATAAGCGTCTTTAGGGCGGTTGCCTGAAGTGTTTTTATAAATAAAGCCTATTGCCTGCGGATCGTCGCCAGTGCGCAACACCACCTTGAAGAAAGCCTCAGGCACAACAACCTTGTTTTTTCCTATTGTCTTGTGTTTACCTTTATATAATATGGGACCGCAAACTATATACACGCCATCATATTTCTTAGCCCATTTACGGCATGCCATCTCCATCTCGTTCCAGTCGCCACGGTTAAGATTGCCGTTCTGAGGGCACATATTGGTAAACAGAAACGACTCTTCCATGGCTTTCTTGCTCCATTTATTGTCGGCAGCCGGACACATATGCCCACGGTCATAGCCCGAATTGTAATAATCCCAGTCAGTCGCACGCGGTTCAGGCACGTCAGTGTCTTCAGCAAAATCCACATCCGAACGCTTGGCACTGCCCTCTGTACGCTCTGCAGTAAGATGCCATGCCACCCAGTTGGGCAGACGTGTTGTCTTGTTATACGAAGCCACATAGCCCGTGCGTTCCAGCATCTGCTCCGGGGTTCCCTTTGGCGATGTCTGCATAACCAGTTTATCGTCGGCATCAACAGAAACAGAAGTTTCTTTTTCGCCTTTAGCTTCAATTTCATCTCTACTTACTTCCTCGGCCAGCGCCCTGCCAACTCCGTTGACCAGCGCCTTATTGTGCTTTGAAAAGTCGCACGAACACAATGCGACAATCGCGCACAGCCCAACTAAATAAATTCTAGCTTTACTCATAACATCGGCGAAGATAACTATTTATAGGCTTATAAACAAAAAAATCGGGCTGATTTTACAGCTTCCACTGTAACACCAGCCCGACTCACTTATCCTACGTTAACTTAAACTGGAATGTTTACGCGTCCGTAGTTGTACATTTTCAAAACGTTCACACAATACTTGTTGAACTTCTTGTTGTCTAAAATCCTGTTAACAATCTTTTTCATAATCTTTTTACCTTTCCTATTTTTTAATTTCTACATGTAGGATGCATCTTCACATCCTTGTTATCCTTTATCCTTTTCCTTTATTTCTGATGCAAAGGTAATACCATTTTCAGCATGCTGAAACGTTTTTAGCCTTGAATTTAGCTTTTTGAGCCGCTATTTTGATATGCGTCAAACCGGTTGATTTACATCAACGAAGATATGCCATAATGACACCTTATATAATAAAATGTATTTTTTATTTGCTCATTATCCGCACTTATATTATTTTTGTAAAGTAATCGAGAATGGCGTCAAGCCATACGAAAAAACTTTAGTAAAATCAATATTTTAAGCATGAACAACAATGCCACAATGCTGCCTGAATGGGCAAATCAAAGCGCAATACAGCTTACATGGCCCCACAAAGGCACCGACTGGCGTGATTATCTCGACGATATCTGTGCCACATATGTAGAAATGGCAGATGCCATAACACGATACGAGCAACTGCTTATAGTTTCTCCCGAACCGGAAGACGTGAAAATGATGCTCAGTAAAAGACTGACAAAATGTCAGATGGACAACGTAGTTTTTCATAAATGCCCTACTAACGACACATGGGCACGCGATCACGGATTTATAACTCTCGGAAACAACGGCACTTACAGCCTGCTCGACTTCTGTTTCAACGGATGGGGCAACAAGTTTAAGGCAGAGTTAGACAATGCCATCAACCTAAGTCTTTATGAAAATCGTGTGATTGAAGGCAACTACGTAGACCATAACAACTTTGTGCTTGAAGGAGGATCAATAGAGAGTGACGGCCATGGAACAATATTTACCACAAGCCAATGTCTGCTTGCTCCTAACCGCAACCAGCCGCTGACACGTGAAGAAATAGCACAACAACTCAGAAACATGCTTCATGCAGAACGCATTATATGGATTGACCACGGACATCTTGACGGAGACGACACCGACGGGCACATCGATACACTGGTAAGGATTACTCCGGATGACACCTTATTATATATAGGATGCGACGACAAGGACGACAGCCATTACGACGACCTGAAGCAAATGGAAGAACAACTAAAAACATTCCGCACGGCTGAAGGCAAGCCTTACAGGCTGTTGCGTCTGCCCATGCCTGCAGCGATTTATGATGACGGTGACAGACTGCCGGCCACTTATGCAAATTATGTGATACTAAACGGAGCCGTGATTTACCCGACATATAACCAGCCAGACAAGGACGCCGAAGCGGAGAGTGTAATCAGAACGGCTTTTCCGGGCAGAGACATCATCGGCATAGACAGCCGTACCGTAATACGTCAGCACGGATCGTTGCACTGCTGCACAATGCAGCTTTATAGCAGAATTAACAAGAAACAATAAATTAATCATATTATTAATTACAACAAGTCATGGCGCATTATACAGCCAACGCGCCTATGCCATAACAGGAAAACAATACCATACAATAAATATTGACAATGAAAACAGGAATAATACAACAGCATAACACTGCCGACAGAAAATATAATATACAACGCCTTGCAGAAGGTATAAAGGCTCTTGCATCAGAAGGAGCAGAACTGATAATACTTCAGGAGTTGCATAACTCTCTGTATTTCTGTCAGGTAGAAAACGTAAACAACTTTGACCTGGCAGAACCTATACCTGGTCCGTCAACCGATTTTTTTGGTAAACTGGCCAAAGAATATGGCGTTGTCATAGTAACTTCACTCTTTGAAAAGCGTGCTGCCGGACTTTATCACAATACAGCCGTCGTTATTGAACGCGACGGAACAATAGCCGGAAAATACCGAAAGATGCATATTCCAGATGATCCTGCATACTATGAGAAGTTTTATTTCACCCCCGGCGACTTGGGTTTTCATCCCATCGACACTTCTGTAGGACGCCTCGGAGTGCTTGTATGTTGGGATCAATGGTATCCTGAAGCAGCACGTCTGATGGCTCTTCAAGGAGCAGAAATGCTTATCTATCCTACAGCCATAGGATTTGAAAGCTCTGACGATCCTGCAGAACAGCAGCGCCAGCGTGAGGCATGGACTACAGTTCAGCGCGGTCATGCCGTAGCTAACGGGCTTCCTGTTGTTGCTGTTAACCGCGTTGGACATGAGACAGATCCGTCGGGAATGACTGGGGGCATAGATTTCTGGGGAAGTTCATTTGTTGCCGGACCACAGGGTGAACTGCTATACAGGGCATCTGACACAGAAGAAGAGCGAAAAGTTATCGACATTGACCTTGCCCACAGCGAGCAGGTGCGCCGTTGGTGGCCATTTCTTCGCGACCGCCGCATAGATAAATATACAGATATAGTAAAGCGATTTATCGACTGAGACATAAATTAATGAAGTTAAATTCATAATGTCGTATATGTCCCATTCGTCTCATTAATAAATTAATGATCAATGGAAGGAATAATTTTAGGACTTCTCATACCATTCATGGGCACAATGTTAGGTTCGGCATTCGTGTTTTTCATGAAGAAAGAGATGCCGTCTCTGCTTCAGAAAGCCCTTCTAGGATTTGCCTCCGGAGTAATGGTGGCAGCTTCGGTATGGTCACTTCTGATTCCAAGCATGGATATGTGCAGTCACATGGACAAATGGTCTGTTATGCCTGCTGCCGTAGGATTTATTGCAGGAGTATGTTTTTTACTGGCAATCGACTATATCACGCCTCATCTCCACCTTGGCAAATCAAAGCCTGAAGGTCCGCGCAGCCACCTCTCACGTACTGCAATGCTGTCGCTTGCCGTTACAATTCATAATCTTCCTGAAGGCATGGCGGTAGGCGTTGTACTTGCAGGAGCCATGCAAAGCGGAGCAGGAATAACAGCAGCCGCAGCACTGGCAATGTCGCTCGGTATTGCTATACAAAACATTCCTGAAGGTGCCATAATATCAATGCCCATGAGAGCCGAAGGCAACAGCAGGATAAAATCTTTTATATTAGGCAGTCTGAGCGGAATAGTTGAACCTATAGGCGGCATTATTGTCATTCTGCTAGCATCAATGATGACACCGGTGCTGCCTTATCTCCTTGCCTTTGCGGCAGGCGCAATGTTGTATGTCGTTGTTGAGGAGCTCATACCTGAAGCCTCTGAAGGCGAACATTCAAACATCGGCGTAATAGGTTTCTCCGCCGGCTTTGTCCTCATGATGATTCTTGATGTCGTCCTGGGATAAGGATTATAATTGAGAATGGAGAATTGAGAATGGAGAATTATGATTACCTTTAGTGATAATTAAGCAACAAGACAAATCATAATTCTCCACTCTCAATTCTCAATTTTCAATTTTCTAAATAAGCTTTAGAACATCTTCTACTATCTGGTCTTCTGTAAGATGATTGTCATGTAACAGCTGATTTACGTCATATCTGTCATAAAGAGCCTTGCGTATACCAAAGCATATCGTCTTCATTTCTGAAGGTCCGTAATAACGGCTAATACGCTCACCGAAACCTCCGTCTATACATCCGTCTTCTATCGTGACAACTAGTTTATGATCTTTCTTTAGACTTTCAAGCATCTCCTCGTCTATACCAGAAACGAAACGCGGATTGATCAGTGTTGCGTTTATGCCCTTGTCTGACAGCATATCAACAACCTTCTCTCCCTTCTGATAAAAGTCGCCAAGAGCAATAACAGCAACAGTGTCGCCCTTCTTGTTCATCTTAAACTTATTCAGCTGACTGTAATCTGTGTCATAATTTTCATCACTATGTGCCACAAGAGCCTCAGGTATACGTATTGCAACAGGATATTTGGTCTGTTCTATAGCCCAATCTTCCATCGCAACAAACTCCTCATAGGTGGTAGGAGCAAGATAAACGAGATTAGGAATGTGGCTCAACATCGGTATGTCGAAGAAACAGATGTGTGTTATGTCGTTCATTCCATAGACTGAAGCACCTACAACATTGATTACAGCTGCATTTCCGTTCACACAAAGATCTTGGGCGATTTGGTCGTATGTACGCTGAATAAATGTGGCATAAGTTGTATAAACAGGGCGTACACCACCTTTTGCCATACCAGAACTCAACGCCACAGCTTCTTCCTCAGCAATGCCGACATCAATATACTGTCGTCCCATCTGTTTTCTTATCTCAGGAGTAAATCCGGCTCCTCCCGGAACTGCGGAAACGACGGCGACCAAATGCGGATCATTTTTTGCCTTTTCAGAAAGATACTTGCCGATAAGTGGCGGAAAATACTCTTCATCATCTCCTGCCGAAGGTTTCACCTTGCCGGTTTTGAGGTCAAAAGGCATGCTCCAGTGGAATTTCTCTTTGTTCTCAACAGCAGGAGCATAGCCATGTCCTTTTTCTGTATGAATATGCACAACAACAGGATGTGTTGTATCCTTTACCAGTTTAAATGCAGCAATCAGAGAAACTATATCGTTGCCGTCTTCAACATACATATAGTCAAGTCCCATTGACTTAAAGAAGTTAAGCTCCGCCTTTCCTCCAGTCTCACGCAGCAGTTTTAGATTGCCATACAGTCCTCCGTGATTCTCGGCAATAGACATCTCATTGTCGTTTACCACGATTATCATATTTGTTCCTATCTCAGCAGCCATATCAAAGCCTTCAAAAGCCTCACCGCCGCTCAAAGAACCGTCGCCTATAACAGCCACGATATTCTCTTTACCGCCACGTATGTCACGTGCCTTTTGCAAACCTGTGGCCAAGGCTACCGACGTAGAAGTGTGTCCTATCTCAAAACTGTCATATTCAGGTGATTCAACAGGTGAACTATAGCCCGAAACTTCATCAAAGCGCTTATCATCAAGATAACCATAAGCACGGCCTGTAAGCATCTTGTAAGGATAAACCTGATGCGATACATCAAACACTATCTTATCTTCAGGAACGTCAAAAACGTATGCAAGAGCTATTGTTGCCTCTGTAATACCGAGATTCGGGCCGACATGACCACCATGATTGCTTACACGATTAAGTACACCTTCACGAATTTCTCCTGCAAGAATGTCGAGCTGCTCCATCGTCAACTTGCGCACATCTTGCGGACATTTAATTTTCTCCAAATACATAAATAATTTTCCTTTATCTTATTACCATGGCAAAATTACAACAAATAAGACAAACTACAGACATACAAATTACTTAAAAAAGTAAACATTCTACTCTTTCAACAGCAATATACATTCTCAATAAATAAACATATATCTAAAAAACTGGCCGCAAGACAAAAAATGTCTGCGGCCATATATAATCTAGATTACTTATCCTCACTGCTGTCATCAGGGTCAACATACTTACCGTCTATCTTTAGAGGCTCAACATGGAGACTGATGTGCGTCGACTCGCCAAACTGTTCTCTAAGTTTTTTCTCAACTTCAGTGGCCCGCTTGTGTGCTGTATAAAGCAACATATCGCCCGGCATACGCAAATGCATCTCTATTGCGATGTTATTACCTATACGGCGAGTACACAGATGATGTACTCCGGTGACTCCAGGGTCACTCTCTGCTATCTTAACTATTTCATTTTCAATACTTTCAGGCAAACTCTTCTCCAATAGCTCATCAGCCGCCTGACGTATTAACGTCCATGCTGTCTTGATAATAAATATACTGACAACAACTGCTGCAATAGGATCGAGAACCGTCCATCGCGAACCAAGGAAAATGGCTCCGCCAATACCCAATGCCGTACCAATAGAAGAAAATGCGTCGCTTCTGTGATGCCAAGCATTGGCAATTACGGCTTGTGAGCCAACCTGCTGACCTACTTTGACAGTAATACGATAAACCCACTCTTTAAAAATAATGCTAAGGATAGCAGCTACAAAAGCTATTATTCCAGGCTGCTGCAGTTCCTCTCCTTGCCAAGCCATTATTATCTTCTCAACACCACCATAGCAAATCATGGCTCCGACAAGCAACAGAGCCAGACCGATTATCGAAGTGGCAAGCGTCTCATACTTGCCATGCCCGTAGTCATGGTCATTGTCTTTAGGTTTATTGCTAAGTTTTACGAACACAAGCACAATGATATCCGTTATCAAGTCTGACAACGAATGAACTGCATCAGCAATCATTGCAGCAGAGTGTCCAAGAATTCCGAATAAAAATTTCAACACAACGAGAAGGACATTGACTATGCTTCCAAGCACAGTAACCTTATAAATCTTCTTCTCACGTATTTTTTCATCCATAATTTTTTAACTATTAAAACCAAATATTAATGAAACAACAATAAATATTCTTACCATATCTGACTAAGTCACAGCCCTGCTGCAACTATTGTTCAACGTCGTGTTCTTTCTTTCCAAATTCAGGATCAATGTCGATAAATGCCGTAACAAGGAAAGTAACCACACATAGGACGACAACAATGATGAAGAACCACAGATAACCGACTAGCTCCTGCAGATATCCGGCTACGAGTCCGGGCAACATCATCGACAGCGCCATAAGCGCTGTACACAGAGCATAATGTGAGGTCTTATATTCGCCCTGACTATAATATATAAGGTAGAGCATATAAGCCGTGAAACCGAAGCCATAGCCAAACTGCTCGATAAACACGCACACATTGATAATCATAAGGCTCTCGGGCATGGCGTAACTCAGATATACATACACAAGGTCTGGCAGAGTTATTGCACACACCATAGGCCACAGCCACTTCTTCAGTCCGTCGCGTCCGGCTGCCATTCCGCCGAGAATACCTCCGAGCGTAAGACCGATTATTCCAACTGTTCCCTGCACGAATCCATATTCCTGGGGCGAAAGGCCAAGTCCACCGTTGCTTCCGCTGTCAATAAGAAACAGTGAAGACACCTTTGCCAATAGTCCTTCCGGCATACGATAGAAAAGCATGAAGAGGAAGGCTATCAGCACCTGTCGTGCAGGCATCTTTGTGAAGAATGTCTTTATCGACTGCACCAGTTTTGCCCATACGTCACGGGCACCGGCATTGCGTAGACCGCGGTCTGACACAGGACACGGCAATACAAAACTATGCCACAGCCACAAGGCTATAAACAAGCCTGTAACGCCATAGAACATAAGGCTCCACGAATATTTGATGCTGTTGCGGAAAAGCACCTGTAAATTGCCGGCTATCATAACCAGTACGCCTTGGCCGAAGATTGTAGCAAACCTGTAGAACGTACTCCTTATGCCGACAAACCACGCCTGTTTGTGCTGATCCATGCCTAACATATAGAATCCGTCGGCAGCAATGTCGTGAGTGGCACTGCTGAACGCCATCACCCAAAAGAAGAACAGCGTGCCCTGGAGCCAGAAACTCGTAGGAATGGTAAATGCCACACCGCCAAAGGCAGCTCCGATAAGCAGCTGCATGGTGATAATCCACCAGCGTTTGGTCTTTACTATGTCAACAAACGGACTCCATAATGGCTTTATCACCCAAGGCAGATACAGCCACGAAGTGTAGAAAGTTATCTCTGCGTTTGTCAGTCCGAGCTGCTTATACAAGATGAGCGAAATCGTCATAACTGCCACATAAGGCAGTCCCTCGGCAAAATATAGCGTAGGAACCCAGCTCCACGGGTTTCTGCTCAACTTCTTTCCTGAATTCATTTTTTGCAACAAACTTTATTTTAACCGTATATCTTTCTTATTTCCGCACCACGGTAGTAATGCAGAAGAATCTCGTCATACTTATATCCGCGCTCACCCATAACGGCAGCACCAATCTGACAGAGTCCAACTCCATGGCCCCATCCGGCACCTGTCAGGACAAAACGCTGCGGAACACCATCGCTCACATCATACTTGTCAACGACAAACGCACTGCTGTAAAGATGTGTATCACTCAGCACGCGTCTTATTTCAAGTTCCTTGCCAATGGTGAACGAACCTTTTGTGCCTACTATCTTCAGTTTCCAAATACGTCCGCTCTTTCCGCGGGCAACAGGCTGCAAGTCTACAATATCTCCAAGGTCGAGTTTCAGATTGCCGGCTATAAGCTTTGCCAACTGCTCCTGTGTGTACTCCACCTTCCAGCGATAGAAGTCGGCCGTCTCCTGGTCGTAGTCGTTGAGCACTTGCGACAGTATGTTCTTATCGTGCGTGTTACAGAATGCACCTTCGTTGCTTCTTATCCATTTCTCGGCCTCTTCCTCTTTGGTCAGATCAGGCAGATTGTCGCTGTTTCCTTCGTCATCTCGCAAAGCCACAAGATACGGCTGCGGCGTGTCTTCCCAACAATACTGATATTCCTCTGTTATGCCTCCACAGCACTTGCTGAAGCGTGCGTCGCATATGTCATCACCCGACATCAGTATCTGTCCGCGCGTTTCTCTCACAGCTTCTTCCACATGCTTGTTCTTAGCCTTGGTTATGCCCTGATAGCGCTGACAATGGTCATCGGCACATACGTCGAATATTGTGTGGTCGTCGCGGTCGTACCAGCGTATAAGTTCATCATCTTTCTTTATGAACGAGAAGAACCCGTTGCCTCCGCCGCTCTGACGTTTGCGGCGTGCCATCTGTGCCAGCAGCCAACTGCGCGATATAACGGCATGAGCCTTAAGAAACTCCAGCGACGAAGTGGCTTTCATTTCGCTTGAAATGACACTTATCAGATAATTTTCCACGGGCAGACAGTTGATGGCGCATATTTTGTCGGCCTCAACAACAATCTTCAGCGTGCCCTGGAATGTCTGTGTTTCCTTGCGCTCCCAATGGAAGTTAACGCCAATGGTTACGTCGCTAAGTGAGAACGACGCTCCCTTGTCACATGGCGTAAACGTTAATTCACGGTATAGGTTGCCGTTCCACAGAATGCCACCCTCTGAGAACGACACTTGCTGCGGTCCGGTTATAACCTCACCCTTTGCCATATACTCACCATTGAGCGAGAAACGTATGCTGTCGGCACTTACTATACCGACATGAACATCCGGCTCTACATGCTTGTAGCATTCTGCATTTCCATATCCGGCACACTGCCCTGCGTCCTTTATCTTTGCCACCACATCGCGCATGTCGCTGTCAGTGAGCGACACTTCACGCAATATTGCCTCTGCCTGCTCTGCCGTTATGCGCTCAAAGTCTTCTCTTCGTGGCGTTATTATCAGTCCTGCCATATCGAGCGCTCCCGGACTTACAAGCATCTTGGCGTCTCCTTCTGCCGAATAGCAGCCGGGTCTGTGCTTGCGGCGCGGGAATATTACCGACAGCCACTGTCCTGCCGACATCCAGCTCACGATGTTCATCATTGGCTCTGTGTCGCCGTCGTTCATAGGCAGAGCGTTGTATACTCTTCTGAAAAGGCTCTCATCTGCCTCGGCACTCTTACTTCTTATCAGCAATGCCGGACTTGCCCAACTGTTGATTACAGATATGTCGTTGTCGCTGTCGAGCGAATAAACCACCGTGATGTCGCGCACCAGTCTGGGCCATGATGCCTGCAGAGGCACTTTTCCGCTCGTTCCTGCCTGAAAATGCATGTGGTCTGGCGCTGAGGCACCGCATTTAGGACCATTGTAGAACACCATTATGTCGGGGTTCTGCTCCAATATGCTGTGCATCTCCGTGTAATATTCAAGTATGTGCTGCGGCTGATGCCTTACTGCCGGAAGCGTAAAGTGTACTGGTAATATAGGATATGGATTTACCAATATGTCAAAATTGACGTCAAAACGCTTTGCCGACTGTTCCTGAGGTCTGTTCTCCTTACACAGGAAACATGGGCGCTTGCTTATCGAAGCCTTGTCTATCGAAGCGCCTGTAGACACGATTCTAGCTGGATTAAACTGCACCATGAGAGGCATTCCGCCGTCACTCAGGTCGCGCGTAAGCACTTCCTGCAGGTCTCTGAAGTTATGGCGTGCCATACTCCACTTTTCTATCTGCCTGTTAAAGAATCTGTAGAGCGAGCTGTCAGCCATGGCATCTGCCTTGCCCGCCGTCATCTGCTGACGAGCCATCAGTTCCATTGTGCGCAGACGGTCTTTATACAGGTTGTTTGCATTTATCTTGTCCACAGTCAGTGAGGCGTCGCTGTTGCCTCCCCATCGCCGGCACAGATACAGTTCGGTATATATTCGTCCTATCTTATAACGGCGACTGAAAGCCAGTCCTGCGGCATAATCTTCGCCATAGCTTGTATTCGGAAAACGTATCTGTCTTAATAGAGGTGTAAAGAAAGCACGTGGCGCTCCCAGACCGTTTATTCTCAGCGCATTGTTGCATCCGTTGTCGTCGGTCCATTCCGCATGACTTATAAGTCCCGGCGGCAGCGTGTTAAGGTCAAAGTCGCACATACGATAACTGCCTACTATCATAGCGGCATGCTGTCTGTAAAACTCGTCTACGATGGTTTGCAGGGTGTTTTCCGACGAATACAGGTCGTCGCTGTCCAGCTGTACAGCAAAGCGTCCGCAGCGCTCGTCGTCTATAGCCACGTTCCAGCATCCGCCAATACCGAGGTCTGTGCGGTTAGGTATGATGTGTATCAGCCTTGCTCCTCCGTCATTTTTTTCAGCATATTGCTCAAGCAGGCGTGTGGTGTTGTCTGTTGAGTGGTTGTCTACGACAATGACATTAAACGGGAAACTTGTCTTTTGCGACAGCGCGCTGTCCACGGCATCGCATATTGTCTTCTCACGGTTGCGCACCGGTATAATCACCGAAGCCTCGTAAGCAAAGTCCTGTTCGTCAAAGTCGGGCTTGCGGTAAAGACTAGTGTCAATCAATGCTCCTACGGCTTTAAGATGTGCCGTCACCGCCTGTTCCATCTCGATCTGTACATCACGGTTTGCAGGATTCACATAGTCAAACTGTTTAACGCCGCTCGCCCTGAGGTCGCGTTCTTCTTCTGTATATAACAATTCGTTTATGTGGAATATGCGTCCGCAGCGGCTCAGATACAGCCACAGCTCATACCATCCGGCGTATTTATATGAAGACTCTTCAACGTCGTGTGCAAATCTGTGCAGCAGCGAACCTTTAATCATCACCAGACTGCCGAAGTCGAAGTCGTCACGCAGACTGCCTTCCTGCCAGTCAATCACCGGGTGAGCCTTGTGCTCGCCGTTCTCCACTGATATACGGTCGCTGTAAACCATAGCCGCCTCAGTGTCAGTAGCCACGCGCATCATGCGCTGTATCGAATATTGCCCCATGCTCACAGGCGTGACGCCAAGGAAAACCAGAGCATAGTCGGCCATGCAGCTGTCGGCTATACTGCGCATTGCCGATGCCGACTTTAATCCGTCAACGACAATAAACGAGCAGTTTTCGGGCACGGGCGTGCTCATAGCCATCTCTTGTGTAACCATCAGGTTTATATGCCGTATCATGCGGCTGCCTTTAAGCTGACGCAGCGTGTTAGCCACAGCGTTAATGTCTGTGCAAGGCAAGAAGCAGTCTATTGTTCCTCTCATTTTTGTTTTTTCATAAATTGTTCACGCCGGACACATGCTTAGGTGCGCTGTTGCAGACTGCACACATGGCTGTTCCGGCGGTTCATATTATATTGACGTGCAAAAATACACAAAAATCCTGACAACACTGCTCTATTTTACCTAAAATAACCTCACTGCGCTGCAGTCTTAAACAATTTTACACCGCACAATAACAACGCCGCCCAACAACAGCCGCCCTGCCATCATACCGACATGCAACGCAAGATATGTTATAAGCCACATTTATTACGCGCCATTTCGGTTTACATATATTAACAGAAAGGTATTTTTCATCATTTGAATTTTAACACTTAAAAATTCTATTTTTAGACAAACACCGTGCCCGAAAAGGCATGAAATATCACATCTTGCGGCATATTGCAACGCAACTTGTATCCTTTCATATTGCAAAAGATATGCTTTTGTGATGTAAAAGGACGCATTTTGCATCACAAAAGCACGCCTTTTAGCCGCAAAAAAGGCATAAACATTGGGCAAAAGGGCACAAAACGCATCTTCCGCAGACTAAAAAGCCGCGATAGAATGATGCCTGAAATCTCATGTTCCGACATATACTACTGAGCATCTGAACATTACACAAAAGGCTCTAAAACCAGAGTATTTTCGACGAAACCTGTCCCGTGTTTCAAATAATGCCACTTTTAAACTTTTTAAGTTAACCAAATACAGTTATTTTAAACATCATTAACAATAGAAACGAAAGTATTAATCACATAAAAGCTATAATAAAAACTGTTGTTATCGTCGAATTCAATAATAAAATATATCAAACCATGTTTAAGCTTATTATTTAACATGTTTTTCTTTGTTATTTTAGCTATATTTCATAACTTTGCAAAAGTCACAAAACACAGAACAATATGGGCATATCAAAGACTAAAGTTTGTTGTTTAATAATATTTCTACTTGCTACCATTCAAGATGTTGCAGCACAGATTAACTTTGGAATAAAGGCTGGCTACCTTCGTTCAAAAACAGCAACAGAAATAATAGACAAGTGGCACAATGGATTTTGTGTCGGAGCTGTTTTATCATACGATGTAAGTAAAGAATTTGCCCTGAGATGTGATTTGTTTTATTCCACAAGAGGATATGAATTAAATGATGGGACAATGGATGAAAATGGCGTCACAAGTGACGTTAAGGTAAATTTTGGATATATAAATCTTCCTATATTAGTAGAATACAATGTCCTGCCATTTGCCGCCATACAGGCAGGACCACAATTTGGACTGCAGACAAACAGAACCTTGTATTATGACGACGTCAAGCAAAATGACGCCCTGTTTGGAGAAAAGCAGATATTTGACTTCAGTTTAGTTGTCGGAATAAAATTAAAGTACAAAAATCTATTTGCAGAATTGCAATATCAGCATGGCCTGACAAGCGCATACAGACACGTTGATATATTTAAGACTAAAGCCATATCAGTTAATTTAGGATATATGTTCAACTTAAAAAAATAACATTATAAAAAACTTTTTTATTTAGCGACACTTTAATTGTATGTGTTTCATGCAACAATGATGATAATTTCCCAAACTATCAATCTAAGATCCAAACATTATCTGGTGTATTAACTACAGATACCCCCTCAAAACAGGAAGGATAAACAGAGTTGATATAACATTAGAATTTGGTTCTATTGATTCCACAAAACAAAGCACAACGGGGAGAAGCTCTATAATCAAAAAAACACCAATTCAAATTGAAATTGAAAATGTAGGCCAATTTAATTCACAAGGAACACCTCAACAATTAAACGGAAGTGACTTCAAGAATAAGAAACTCATTGTTCCGTCTGGAATGGGTGTACCTTCAGGAATTTATTTTGGAGACGTTTTGGAATATATATGATTAAGGTTGATAAAATTATGAAAACTGGATATAATTATGTTGTAAGGAAAGTAAGGAATATATTACTTGAGAATGGAGGTTTTTATATGGAATTAGCAAAAGTAACATCAAAAGGTCAGGTTACTATACCGATTGAAATCAGAAAGAAACTTGGAATTAAGAATGGTGATAAGATATTGTTTGTAGAGGAGTCTGGAAGAATATATATGATGAATTCTTCGATGGATGCACTTTTGGAAGCACAGAAAGCATTTGCAGGAGAGGCAGAA
>OKVE01000463.1_pt1 | contig 15376 bp, 7 predicted proteins | sample 1604781 | NCBI WGS metagenome assembly OKVE01 (sample SAMN01760918, study PRJEB22395) | human gut metagenome
TCATTGTTAAGCGGAAGTGGACAGAGATGCCAGATTGCCGCATTGATTTTTACCACCCTTCACTTTTTTTATTATGTTCTATTTTAATACTTTGTTAAATATTTTTTTGTCGTTTTAGATACATAATTTAAAAAAGTTTTTTACATTATGCGTTTATTTTTTTTATTTTACTTTTTTATAAAACATTTTCTTTTTATAATTTTATCGTATTCTGTAGTAAAACACAACAATGTAAAGAAAAAAGGACGAAAACTCATCCTTTTTTCTTTTTATCTTAAGTACAATTTTTTATTTTACAAGAACTTTCTTCTTAATAAAGATTATTCCTACAACTAGCATTCCAGCTATTACAATAGTAAGTACATAATAGAATACTTGACCTATACCAAATGGTGGCATTACTGCAACATCTTCAGCTTTTGCTTCATCATTTTCCACTGGATCATTAGCAGGGTTAAAGTTACCAACTATACTTGTTTCCATTCTTCTACCCACTGCATTTTCTAGTTCTACTATTTCTACTTTACATTCATATCCACCTTGTGCACTTTCTTTTGTAATTAATTGAGAAATTGTTAGCATGTTGTTGTTTAAATAAGCATTGTTTATATTATCTGCTTCTATTTTGCTTATAGTGTTAGATTGACTTGATATAGTGTCTTTTAGTCTATAATTTACTAAGTTATTATTAATATTTTCACCATCTTTTTCTTCTGCTGGTATTATTTCATTAATGTCTGTAATTGCGTTCCAATCCTCACTTTGAGTTTTATTAAATTGCATTTTATTAGGAATATAACATACTAATTTTTTAGCTTTTGATTCTACTTTAATTCCGGAATTTGTACGACCTTTTGCATAATATTCTAATCCCTCATATTCCACATAATCATTTAGCTCATTGATTTGCATTTTATACGTAATCTGTATTGTTGCACCATACATTAGCTCTTCATCCAAATACAATTGTATAAATCCTCCTGTAATTCCTTTTGTTGTACTTCTATTTGATTTCCATATTACGTTCTTTGTTTCATTTCCTTTTGTTGCTTCTGCTGTTTGTGTAGCATCAAATACAATGCTTCCATCTGATAATGTAACCTTAACATTTTCTACATTATTGGTAATTTGTAATTGTGTTATTGGTCTTTCCACTAATCCTAAGTCAACATTTTCAATTTTTTCGCCATTTTTTCTGCCTTCTATTTTAATTTTTTGAGTTTTTGCTATTTTCCATGTATTAGTAGTTAATTCATCAACTAATCTTCCCATTAAATCGCTTCCATACTGTTCGCCCAAATATGTAGGTACTTTTGTTGGAGATGCTAATACTTCTGCTATATGGTTAGTTTGAATTTTAGAATATTTATTTACCTCTTCTACTCTAGCCCAGTCATCTATTGCTTTTGATACATGTGCTTCATTTAAGCTCTTATCATAATCAACATTTTCTATATCGTAACCGTTTTCAAAACCTGCTTGGAATATTGTAGACTTGTAATCTTGACCATTATATGATTTTGTATTTGAGCCAGTTTTTCCCAATATTTTGTTTGTTTCATTGTCTTCGTCATTTGTTAAAACTGTAGCATCGTCAAGTCCATATCCAAATAATACATAATAATCACCTGATTCCTTAACCTCAAAAGAATATTTACCATCTTTCCCTGTTGTGTATTCATCTGCTACTGACTTATATATATATTCTTTGTTATAACGTTTATCATTATATTCTTTTATCCATCCCAACTTCTCATCTCCTGCAGCTTGTTGAGTGCTATCATTTCTCTCATACTTTTTACATAATGCAACTTTTACACCCGCTATTCCTTTTTCACCTGAATCTCTTATACCATTTCCTAAGCTTGCTTTTTCAGTTTTTGCATCTTCCCATACACATCCACTTATTATATTTGTAGAATCTATTGGTGTCGGATTGTTTGGATTATCTGGTGGTGTTGGGTCATCACCGTCATCAGTTATGGTTAGTGTAGCTGTTGTTTTGTCACTATCGTCCTCAAAGTTTATTACTCCATTTGTAATCTCTTCTATTGTTTCTAAGTTACCTGGTGTTGAATTTACATCTACCAATCCAGCTACTGTAGTATTATTTCCTATAATTGCTCCATGTCTATTTGGAGTTGATGTATTTGCTGAATAATATGTTTTATATCCATTTATTTCTGCTATATTAGTTTTTTCTCCAATATTTATATAGCCTTCAAATCCTTGTAAAGCCATACGTTTAACTTTATAAGTTAAATCAATTGTTATTCCTTCTCCTGTTGCTAATTGTTTATTTTGTAGTCTTATATATACTTTATTAAATCCTGGAAATGATTTTTCCGTCACTTGACCATATATACTTTCAGATACCGCTGAAGATTTATCTTTAGAAATATTTTTTCCATTAGTATTTACAACAGCTGATGTTAGCTGTAGAGAATCATCATAATAATCTACAACTTCTGTAATTTGTGTTTCTAGACTTTGTGATAAATTATATACTGTTATTCTATATTTAATCTCTACTTCTAAGTTTCTCTGACCCATATATTCTGATTGCTTTATAGGTCTATCATAATATTTATTATAGTAATATTGTGCATTTAATCTATTTATATATATACCTTGTTGTGAATCTGCATATTGTTTTGCAAGATTTATTTTGCCATTGTTATCTTTTATTGCATTTGTATAGTCATTTATATAGTCTTTAATATTATATAAGGCTTTTTCTTTACTATTAAATGGTGTTGTAAGTGAATTTCCATTGCTTGTAGTTGTTACTTCTACTACGTCTTTAGTTAGCTGTGCATTAAATTCTTGTCTTCTCCATAGTCCTAAGTTAACATAGTTTGTCAATAAATCTGTTCCAAATGTTGCGTTTTTATTAGTAGGGTAATATTCTATACCACTATTAAATGGTGATTTTGTTAATGCTGACATTTTGCAATCTTCTATAAATTGTAATTTATTCCATGCCTCATTATCATTCATATCTCCAACTATACTTCTATATATTCTTACTTTTTCAGCTTCATTTGGATAATGTCTATTTGCCACAATAAACTCTTTTATTTTCTGGCTAATTAAACCTTCTGACCATTCGCTTGTTATAGCTCCATTGTCGTCATAATCTAAAGTTCCATATTTATTATATTTATAACCATCCACTAATTGTATTTTATCTTGTACATATGCTACACCTTTTGATGTTTTCTTTAAAGTATATCCCATTAGTTCTAATCTTGTGTAAGACTTATTATAATATATTCCTTCTTCTTCAACTAAATATGTACTTATTCCTAAAGTGTTTTTGCTTATATAGTTCTTTGGAGATGCTCCAATTTCTGCAAATCTATTATTAAATGTTTGTCTTCCTTCTATTGTGTTTTTTCCAGTATTTGTTTCAAATTCACTTGCCTTTGAATTTGCTTTCCATTTTTCAAACCATTCTGTATTTGTTTGGGTATTTTTACCTGAACCCGTATTGGTTCCTGTTCCAGTGTTTTTTCCTCCTGTGCTTCCACTATTTCCATTATCTCTTCCTGTACCAATATTAGTTAGTTCTCCCAACATTTCTTCTACTGAATTATAGTTTTGAATTGTATCGCCAGAAATTCCTTTTGCCAGGTATTCTGTTGGCATATATACTTGACCATCATATTCAAATACAACATAATATTTTTTGCTTTCGTCTACACCTTCAAATTTGTAGTTTCCATTTGCATCTGTTAAAGTAGGGTTTATTCTATTGTATATGTTTGTTACACTATCATCTGGCATTAGCTCTGCAAGTTTCATATCTTCTGTATATAAACTTACTTTTATGTTTTCTAAGTTTTTGTCAACATTATTTGTTGTACTGTTTATACCATCTCCTAAACTTGCTTTTCCAGTTTTTGCATCTTCCCAAACATTTCCACCAATTGAAATTAGTTTTATATTTTTTTGGTTTGGTATAACAATAGATATTTCTCCTCTTCCATTTATTTCAATTGTAACACCTTCTGGAGCATTTACATTTATTATTCCTGTTATTCCATACTTATCTGTTCCATCTATTGTTATTAATTTTTCCTTTTTAACATCAAATTCTATTGCTCCATTTATCATTTTATATCCAGCAGGAGCTTCTATTTCTTCTATTTTGAAATGATCTTCTCCTTCTGAATTAAGTCCTAACATAGGTGTTTGACCTGATATAACAAGATCTCCGTTTTCATTTGATGTTGCTTCACTTGTTTTTCCTGTTGGCCATGTTATATTAAACTTAGCACCTGCTAGTCCATTTCCTTGTTCATTTACTTTCTTTGCTTTTATCTCATATGTATCAAGTAGGTCATCTGGATTTGCCTTAATATTTTTTATTTGTACTGTAATAGTTTGATTTTCTTTATTAAATGTAACTTTTGCATTACTATTTGCTGAAACAATTTCAATTCTATCTACTTCATAGGTATTTGTCGTTGAGTTATATACTTTATATACATTAAATACTATTTTTAATGGTTGCGTAATATATCCTTCTGGTGCACTTTTCTCTTCAACTGTCCATGTTTCAGTTCCCGAAGCATTTATAACTTGATGACTTCTTAATATATATCCATCTTTATCTGATACATACGTTAGAAGACCATTAATTAAAAATTCTGCTCCTTCTAGTCCATCTCCTTTTTCATCAATTTTTCTCATGTTAATAGAATATGAACCCTCTTTTGAAGGTGGTTGAACTGTGCCTAAGTCTAAAGTAAATTCTTTTAGTTTTCTTTCTCCATTAAATTCTGTTAATTGTTGAGTAAACGTAGCTTCAAATTCTATTTTGTTGTTAGCATCAGGTTTTAATTTTGTTTTTCCATTACTTTTCTTTAAACTGTCTTCTGAAATTTGATAACTTATTCCATTTTTTACACATTTTTCTCCTTTAGCTTCCATCCATGTAAAATGTGCATATAGTTTTGCATCAGCTTCTAATTCTGTTTTTGGAATTAAAATGTAAAATTCTTTTTCTGATGAAGGTCTCATAAAATCAGTTGTATGTTCCACATAAAGTCCTGAAACCGGATCACTTTCCTCACATGGTTTAAAGTTTTTTGTATTCCTTTCGTTATCATTTGTTATTATCTTTTCTACTTTTATTTTCTGATTTCCGTTTTGAATATATAATCCAAGCGTTTCGTTATCTACTTTTCCACCAATTCCACCAAATATGATTTTTTCATCTTTGTATTTTCCGTTTACATATTTCATAGTGTATGGTCCGACTTTTATATATTCATTTGAATTACTTGTATAATATTCTGATGTTATATTATCTACATCTGTAAGATTAGTTGCATAGCTCCCACCATTAGAAAGTGCTTTGTTAACTCCATTTTTAAATCTTCTATAAGCCTTTGCTTCATTGTAAAGTTGCTTAATGGCTTCTATGTCGCTCCTTACAAACTCCGCTTTGCTACCATCAAGTTTCAGTTTTGCAATAATAGTTTCGGCATTATCAACATTTATTCCACCAGTTATTTGTAACATCCACATAACAATTTGCTTTCTTGGTGTCCATTGATTACAAGGATCTGCAGTAATAACATATGCTTTATCTGCTGAAATAGTTGTATGATTATTACTACATTTATAATATCCCCTAGTTCTTATTGTAGCTAGCAATCCAAAGTCCTTTACATTATTAATTGCTCTTATTTCAGTATCTGTTAATTTTCTTGACCATAAATTTCCATTTGCTGGGTCAAATATATTAGATACTATCTTTGGTCCCCAATTGTAGTAGCTATATGCTGTATTTGTTCCCCTATACATATTTGAATTCATAGCAAGAGTAACGCCTCTTTCAGTACAATATATAGCTCTTCCTTCTACTTTAGGAACTTCAAAACCATTGCTCTGTAAGTTATCAGGGTCAACTTCAAAGCCTGTTTCATTTCCCCAATTCAAATTATCTTCTTGATTAGCATTAAGCATTGCAGAATATATTTCTTTATAATTTGTTTCTGCATCTGGAATACCATTAATTGAATTAATGCATAAAATCAATCCAGCCAATATAACTGTTACTAATAGTATTATTTTAACTGTCCATTTGTTTTTTATCATTTCTACTAACCTCCTTTCCTATATTTTTTTGTTCAAAACTTGTTTTTTTATCTCATATATACCAAATACCAATATTGCTAATATAAATAATGTAAGTGTTGTATATCCTACTATTTTACCTGTTACTATTGATACAGCTATATCTGCATTTGACATATCATCTTCTGTTGGTATTTCATTTCCTGCCTTTGAGTCTATATCTTGTAAACCTTGTTCATTATAGCTTTCATATATTTCGGCATTGTTATTTACTATATTTCCTATTAAATCTTCTGTAATATTATAGCTTAATACTAATGTTAGTTCTTTGCTTTGTCCTGGCTCTAATTTTACATCTGCTAATATAGAATTATATGCATTTCCGTCTTTTGCTAAAAACCAATCTTTGTTTAACTCAGAGTTAAATTTTGCTTCTTTTGGTAAGTAGTCTACTACCTTTTTAACATATCCTGCTGCTGTTCCTTCGTTAGTTACAATTATTTTGTATTCTACTATAAAGCTACTTTGTCCAACATTCTTGTTTAGAACTTCTACTTTTGATAGCTTTTCATTATTTTTGTTATATACTTGTGTTCCTATTGTTGGTGTTGTTAATGTTATTTTACTTATATGTTTATCTAATTTTAAGTCAAATTTTTCTGCTATATATAATCCTATGTCTATGTCTCTAATATCTGTATCCTCTATTTTTAACACATCAGATACTGCTACTTTTTTATTACTTCCTTCTATTTCCATTTCAAATTCTATTGCATCTGAGTTTATGCTTGGTTCTACACCTTTCGCATTAAATTCTGTAACACTATATTTTTCTGTATCATATATAAATACTACTAAATATTCGCCTTTGTCTAGATTTAAGAATTCATATTTTCCATTTTCATCTGTTGTTATTTTTTTAGGCATATCTGTTTCTGAATCTTTTACTAATTCGCCATTTTCTTTATATACTAACATTACTTGCATATTTGGCAATAATGTTTCTGTTTCTTCTCTTTGTCCATTTTTGTTTGCATCTAACCATGCAGTACCAGATATTTTGTATTTTCTGTTTTCTAATGAAGGTTGAATATAAAATTTCAATTTATTTGTAGCTTGTATTTTGTCTATTGCTGTTGCTGTTAATGTTGCAGGTTCAATTATTACTTCTTTTTCTTGTTGTTCTCCTAATTGTTTTGCAACAAGTTTTACATTTATATCAATTTTTTCGTTTGGTTGTAAACTATTTATATCTATAGACAATATGTTGTCATATGTTGAATCCTCTACATATTCTGTTCCATTGTATATATATTTAGCTTCTACCAATCTTGTTTCTGTTGGAATTTTTATCTCTACTACATTTTCTGTTGAAACTAATTCTCCAATATTTTCTACAGTAACAATGTATTCTATATTTTCTCCTTCTTTTACAGTTTGTTTTTGTCCTTGTTTTACATTTTGTTCTATTTGTAATTCTATTTTCTTTCCATAGAATATAAATTCATTAGAATAATGCTCTGGTACATTTTTTGCACTTACTTTTGAAACAATATTTATTTCTTCTGCTGGTTCTTGTACTCCTAATTCTATTGTTACATATTTAGTTTCCCCTGCTTTAAGGTCTCCTAACAAGATTTTTGTAGCTCCAGATTTTGTTTCGCCATCATTGCTGTTGTCTTTTGTTGATATAAAATCATTATGACCTATAGATTTCATTACTTCTAATCCTGTTGGAATACTCATTTCCCAGATTACATCATTCATATCTTGTTCAGAAACATTTTTTATTGATGTCATAAATTCTATTTTATTTCCTTTTATTAATAAGGTTTGTGGTTCAATTGGTGTTGTTATTTCAACCTTTAATGATGCTTTTTTAAGTGATAATTTGTATTCATTAGATGTTGTACCTGATGCTTTTACCTTATTTAATATTTCTACAGTTTCTGATGAATCTTCTATATTATTCATTTTAAGCTCATATATTTTTTCTACAGACTTTCCTGGTGCAATACTTCCTAATAATACTTTTTTGTTCTTCTCATTTGCTTCTATAAAACTTCTTGTTGAAACATCATATTCAACATGTGTTGTATGCTCTGGTGCATCTATGCTTAATTCAACATTTTCTGCTGTTGTTTCTCCCACGTTTTCTACTATTGCTGTGAATCTTACAATTTGTCTTTCTCTAACTTCTGCTCCTTCTGGCATATTTGATGTTAATGTAACTTTTAATCTTGGTCCTTCTCCTGTTGATATACCTATTATTGGAGAAAGCTTTGTTTCTGCTGATGTTCCAGCTTGTTCGTTATTATCATAATATACTTTATATGTAGTGTATGAAGTATTATTGTATGGTAACTCTGATGGAATTTTTACTTTATAATTGAATTCCACTTTATCGCCTGTGTTTAAATCTGTATCTAATATTATTAAATATGACTTAGCTTTTTCCATGTTATCCATTTCTAATGTCCATGCATTTTCTGCATTTTCTAAATCCTTTGTTGCATTTGCATTTTCTGAATAATATACTTTTACTGTTTCGCTGTTAGCATTTATTTGTATTTTATCTTGCAATGTAGCACTAAATGTACTTTTTAATTCTGTATCTGTATCTATTTGTTTGTTACCTTTAAATGGTAGTCTTCCTAATATTTTAACATTTGAAATACTGTTGTTATTGTTGTTAAGTATAAGTCCGTTAATTGTTGCTACTTTTTCATCTGCACCTACTGCTATTTTTCCAACTTGTGTATCTCCTGACATTGATAAAATAGCTTTTTCTCCATCTGCATAGTCTTTAACTCCATTAGCTGTTACTACTCCTGTTGGAGCTACAAGATTAATATTTGTTTCTGTTATTCCTATTTTATTTTCTGTTTTATCATAAAGGTTTGTATTTTCATTTGTATAATACATTTTTATTTTTTCTTGCATACTTGGTGTTAGTTTTTCTAATGTTATATCAGCTAATATAGATATTGTTGCACCTTTTGTTGTTGCTTCTGAATTATATTTTGTTTGTGTACCTTCAAATGATAAAGTTAATACTTTATTTCCATTTTCAGTTGACCAATTATTGTTTTTTAATTTCAATTCATTCTCAAACAACAATTTTGCATCTGATATTTCTATTTTTTCAAAGTATTTTGGAAATACCAATTTTATTGTTGGGTTTTTATATAAGCTATTGTTAATATTTGAAGTATCTAATGTTGCTCTTATTTCTACATTTTCATTTACAGTTATTGTAGATAAGTTATTTTTGCTTATTGTTAATTCTGCTTTTGATATAGGTTCTTTTAAAGCAATTTTTCCCTGTTTTGTTTGTTCTGCCAATTCTGTTTTTCCTATTACGCTTGCATTTATTTCTTTAAATGATTTAATTTCTTCTTTGCTATATCCATTTTCGCCTTTTATTGATTTTTCTACATATATATTCAATGTACCTTCTGTTGTTGGAGCACTTGTTTTTAATGTCAATTTGTTTAAATCTAAGTCTTTACAATCAAATGTATATAAACCATCTTTTAAACTTTGTTTATTTATTGTTCCAACTTTTTCTAGGTTTGGATTAAATATATCTATATATCCTTCTGTTCCCAAAATTTTGTTAAATACATTTTCTGAAACGCTTATCTTAGTTGTATAAATTTCATTTTTATTAGAAACTACTGTGCTATATTCTGTTGTTCCATCTTTGTAATTATCTGCCTCTTGAGTAAATTCTATTGCATTAATTAAATTTGCGTATGCAATGTTAGCTGTATATTTTACTGTATATGATGTTTCAACTTTTTCTTTTGCATTATAGTTTGCATATATATGTCCTTTACTAATTTCCTTTGTAGCTTCTATATTAAAATCCACAATTTCATTTATTTTCTTTGTAATTTCTGCTTTTCCTGTAAATTCTTGTTCCTTTATTGTTTCTATATTATTATATGCTTCTATTTTTGCTGTAAAATCTGTTGATACATTAAATTTTTCTGTTGAATTTACATAGTCATATATTTCTTTTCCTTCATATTTAAAAGTAACTAAATATTCATCTGTACAATTCTTTTTCCATGTTATGTTGTTATTTTCTAAAATGTTTTCTACCTTTATATCAACTAATTTTGTTTCTTCATTATAGTTCCAGTTAGTTTGTATAAAATCTATTCCATCTTCTTTTCCATTTGTTGCTTTTGTATTGTTTGCAATTACTTTTATATCATTTGGAGTATTTTCATTTATTGTTGGAACTTTTACTTGTAATTCTGTTGTTTTTATTGGTAGATTATTGTTTTCTAATCCTGTTTTAATTTTATATTGTAAAATTACTCCATGTTCTTCTCCTAATTTGTAAGGAACATACTTATTAATAGTTGCTTCTGCAACTATTTTTGCTTCTCCATTTAATATTAATTTAACAGTATGTTCTTTTTCTATTGCTATTTCTTTTCCTTTTGCATTTACATATGTACCATCTATTCTAACTTTGCTTTCTTGTATAAAATTGTCTGCTGATACAATATCATCTTTTTTTGGAATTATTGGAAGTTCTATTAATATATTTGAATTTGTATCTAGTTGTTTTAAATATATTTTGTCTTCCTTAATCTCTTGAATGTATTCATTTTCAAATCCAGTTTTCACATTAAAGTTTGCACTAGAAAAACTAACTACTTCATTTTTTAGATAGCCAGCTTCTTTTACTTTAATATTTAAATACATTTTTGCATCTTCTGTATTTACGTCTGATACTATTTCTCTTTTTTCATTTGCAAAGTAAACATCAAATTCTACATTTTGATTACTTGTTGCAGTATCTCTTGCTTCTGTTGCATATGCTATTCCATACATTCCTAATGTTGATAGCTCTGCAAAAAATATTATAAATGTAAGAACTGATGCTAATAATTTTTTTGTAATTTTTTTCATAAAAACCTCCCAATAAAGATTAATATTTTTTATATATAATTATGGTTCACCCATATTAATACACTATAATTTTATTATACTCAATTTTAGTTTAATTTTCAAGAGTTTTCCGACTTTTTTCAACTCTTTATGTATAATAATAGACATTTTCATAGTTTCTATATATACATATACTATATTTTAGCATTTATTATTTATTTTTCAACATATTTTTTACGCCTTTTCTCCCTTAATATGCTTAACACATTACGGAACTACATTTTACTCCTCTAATATTAAATTTATATTACAAATCATCGCTTTTTGGATGTTCTTTTTTGTAGTTTTTTGTTGCTTTAGGGACACTCCCTTTTGCAGTCATTGTTATTGTTTTAATTCCATTTTGTAAGGCAACTTAATATTTTATTTTGTTATTGTAACATTTTTTCTTTTTTCTAATATTATATTATAGTATTTTATACATATATTTTATAGAGGTGATTTTATGAATAATGGCAACAATATGGATATGGCTAAGTTAATGTCAATTTTGTCTAAAATGGATAAAAAGGATTTGGAGGCTGGCATTGCAAAAGCTAGTAAAATTTTAAACTCTAAAGATAAAGAAACTATTATAAATGAAATTAAAAACAATAATAATAGTAATCATTAAGTCTTACGGGCGATTAGCTTCGCCCTATTATTACCTATATAGAAGGAGGAGATTTTATGAGTAACGATATGTCTGATATTATGAACAAATTAAATAGTATGCTAAAAAACAATGAATTGCCTGATGATATTAAAAACATTGTAAATAATTTCTCTAACTCTGCTAAAAACGACTCAAGTACTTCTTCTAATAATGATACCTCATTTGATACTTCTGGTATAGATTTTGATACTATTTTAAAAATGAAAACAATTATGGACTCCATGAATAATCCTCAAAATGACCCTAGGTCTAATCTTTTAAAATCCTTAAAGCCTTATTTACGAGATAGCCGAAAGTCCAAAGTAGATCAGTACATAAAAATTTTTAGTATGGGCAAAGTTTTTGAAGCATTTAACCCATTAGGTGGTGACAAAAAAAATAATGTTTAATTTTCCTTTTTATCCTTTTTACAGAAGAAATTACATGTCTCCTTACGGATATGCTAATTATCCGTACAATAATCTAAAAAAGATAATGCCTACTTGTACAACGCAGAAAGAAAAGGCAACTGCAAATCAAAAAAAATCCGCAGAGCCTAAGCCTACGGATTCAAAGGACGAGGATATTCTATTTGAAATTTTTGGTATAAAATTATACTCTGATGATATACTTCTTATGGGATTACTTTTCTTTTTGTATACCGAAAAAGTTGATGACCAATATTTGTTTATTGCTTTAATTATGCTGTTACTTAGTTGATTTACTCCATTGTTATTTTGTCATCTTTTTCTATGTATGCATATGTTTTTAGTATATCTACTTCATCTCTTTCTATCTCTTTAACTATATTTGCTATTCTTATTTGTAAAGTTTCTATTGAATTAGCAGCTATTATAGCTGATTTATTACCATTTGCTCCGGCATGTGCCAAGCCTCTAAGTGTTCCTAATATTACTACATTACCACCTGCTATAACTTCTGCTCCTCCATTTACATCTCCTAATATTACAATACTTCCCTCAAATTCTAGTCTTTGCCCAGATCTTAAAGAACCCCTATGGAATTTTGTTTCAGAAGTAGAAATTTCTCTACAATAGGTTTCTTGTATCCCGTATAGCCCTAGAGCTTTTGCCCCCTCAAATCTTACCTCTACATCTATTGCATCTTGTATTAATGTTTTAATTTCTTTTTTTTCTTTTGTTGATAATATTTTACCTTTTATTAATATTGGTGTTTTGTCTTCCTTATATAGCTTTTTCAACTCCGGAATCTTCTTTTTTAGATTTGCCATAACCTTTTTGTGGTCTGCTGTTACATCTATTTTTATAATTACTTCATTTTTCTTTAGTGTTACATTAATACAATCTTTAATTTCCATAATTGTTTCCTTTCTAATTTTGAATTTCTGTACTTGGCATTGCTGTTAAGTCCTCTTCAACTTTTTCCATATTCATTCCAAAATATTCTTGTAATATATCTCTTGCAACTTCTGCCGTGTATGAACCAGAACCGGCATTTTCAACTAAAACTACTACTGCAATTTCTGGTTCTTCATATGGTGCAAACCCCACGAACCATCCATTTATTTTTCCTTGTACGTCTGTTTGTGCAGAACCTGTTTTTCCACCTAGTTCTATATTAAAGTTTGCGAATGTACTATATGCTGTTCCGCCTTCTTCACTTGTAACGCCTTTCATTCCTTTTAATATTGCATCTATATTTTCCTTTTTAATATTCAAGTTTTCCTTTTTTTCTTTTGTCAGTCCAAGTTTAGCATTTACAAATTTGGTTATATCTTCTTTTGAAACTTGATTGCCATTTACGTCATTTATTGATTTTACAATTGTTACATCTATTGGTTCTCCACCATTTGCCAACATACTTATATATTTTGCCATTTGTATAGGTGTATATGAATTATAGCTTTGCCCTATAGCAGCTGAAAGAGTTTCTCCAATTTGCCATTCATCCCCTCTTTCTTTTGCTTTATCTCTTGTTGCAACAATTCCTTTCTCTTCCATTGGCAATTCTACATTTGTTTTTTCTCCCAAACCATAGTATTTTGCATATTTTGCTATATTGTCTATTGTTGCTCTATATCCTACTTCATAAAAGAAATAGTTACATGAATGTGTTATTGCTTCTGTAACATTTAGCCATCCATGACTCATTCCATAGCTATTCCATATCCAACATGCAGGCTCGTGTGCTTTTTTATAAACTCCTATATCGTTTATTTTTTCTGTTGGTGTTATCACACCTGTTTCTAAACCTGCTATTGCTGTAATCATTTTAAATGTTGAACCTGGTGCATATACTCCACTTATTGCTCTATTAAATATATTATCTCCTTTGTTATATTCATCCAATTTTTTCTGACTAATTCCATTTACAAACAATTCTGGTTCATAGTCTGGGTAGCTTGCCATTGCTAATATTTCGCCTGTTTTAACGTTCATTACCACTGCAGCCCCTGCTTTTGCGTCACTTCTTTTGCTAAAACCTCCACTTGCAATTTTCTTTATATTGTTTGCTAATGCTTTTTCTGTTGCTGCTTGTAAATTTGCATCTATTGTTAATATTACATCAGAACCCGCAACCGCTTCTTGTGTAATATATTCATCTGTAATAGTGCCATCTACAGACATATCTAATTGCTTAATTCCATCTTTTCCTCTTAAATATTCCTCAAACACATATTGTATTCCAACTTTACCAATTACGTCATTAATTCCATATGTATCTTCTCTACCATCTAATTCCGTTTCCGTTATATTTCCAACATATCCTAATATGTGTGATGCCAAGCTTCCTGACGGATATGACACCATAGGCTCGTTTGTAGCAGATATTCCTGGGAAATATATGCTCTGTTCTCCCAATTTTACTGCACTCTCTCTGCTAACATCTTTTGCTATTGTTACTGGTCTTATACTGCTATATCCATTTCTAGATATTTCATATCTTACTACCATTATTTTATATGCTTCTAGAATATTATCTTGTTCTATTTTATATTTTTCTTTTAATTCATAAAAGCATTGTTCCGGTGTAGCATCTTCTTTAATGTCATTTTCTTTTTTCCAATTAACTTGGCTTTCTTCATCATCTATTGTAAATTTAAATGGTTCTATTGATATTGGCAGATTATTTATATATTTATCATTATTGTTTTCTAAAATTTTTATAGTATTTAATATAGTTTTGTTTAATGTAGTTGTATTAATTTTTGTTTTATACAATTCTATATTAAATCCCATTTTAGTTGTTACCAACAGGTTGCCTGTCCTGTCTTTTATTGAACCTCTAGCCGCTTTAATTACAGTCTCTCTACTTAGTCTTGTATTTGAGGTTTCTCTATATTCTTTCCCATTAACTATTTGCAAATTAAACAGTTGAACAATAAGAACAATTCCAACTATGTATACAAGAATTGTTATTAAATTGTATCTTAAATTAGTATCTCTATCATCATTATACATTTATTGTTCCTTTCTTGTTAAAAATACATTCCTCTTGTTTGCGGTTTAAACGTACTTTCTAATTTTTCTCCAAAACAATCGCAAGCACTTTAAGTTCAAATACCCTTAACAGCATTTAAAATACCCAAATTTTACTTTAGCCAATTAAAGTTTTGTTTTCTTTGCAATTTTATAGATATATTCTTCTGACGTGGATTTTTTCTCAACATTTTCTGTCTTAATCGCAACTTGAGGTTTT
>OKVE01000466.1_pt1 | contig 15337 bp, 10 predicted proteins | sample 1604781 | NCBI WGS metagenome assembly OKVE01 (sample SAMN01760918, study PRJEB22395) | human gut metagenome
TTTGCAGAGTTATTGTAAAAATCCCCTATTCTTTGATCCATGCATACACCTTCTATTAAATTTTTTGTATTCAAGCCTTTTATTTCTGCATATGTATCTAATTCATTAAAATATGCAATTCTTAATGCCAAGTATGTATTAGAAAATAATTTTACAGCTTCTGCTTCTGTTGATTTCATAAATTTTATTGCTACATCTTTTTTTAATGAAGCTTTTTTCAATAACTCTGCAAACTTTTTCGCTTGTTCATTTTTATCTCCCAAAATAATTCTAGATGGGTATAAATTATCATATAATGCTTTTCCTTCTCTTAAGAACTCTGGTGAAAATATAATATTATTCATGTTATGCTTTCTTTTCATTTTTTCTGTAAATCCTACTGGAACAGTAGATTTAATTATTATTGTTGTTGATATTTTCATATTTTTTATTTTTTCTATAATTTCTTCTACCAGAGAAGTATCAAAAAAATTATTTTTTTCATCATAATTTGTTGGCATACAAATTATAATGAAATCTGCGTTACAAAAAGCATCTTTATAATCTAATGTTGCTCTTAAATTTAATTTCTTCGTTCTTAGATATTTTTCTATATATTTATCTTCAATAGGACTTATTTTACTATTTATTTTATCCACTTTATCTTCTATAATATCTAATGCCACAACTTCATTATATTGACTTAACAATGTAGCCAAAGATAATCCAACATATCCTACTCCTGCTATTGCAATTTTCATATTATTCACCTCTATTGCATATAATAATCTTTATACCATTTAGCAAATTTTTTTAATCCTTCTCTTAATGATGTACTTGGTTTAAAATTCATATCATCTTCCATTTGCTTTGTATCTGCATAAGTTATAGGTACATCCCCGGGTTGCATCGCCACTAATTCCTTATGAATTTCAAAATCATAATTTTGGGGTAAAACTTTTGCCTCAATTAATTCTTCTTGTAATATATTAATAAAATCCAATAAATTTTCAGGTTGACCTTTTCCAATATTATATATTTTATATGGAGGTATTGGTAATCCATCTTCTCCGTTCTTTTTTATTGGAATCTTATTTATACGGTTCTGGTGGCGTCCCCCTTCAAACTGTGTGGAGAAGAACTCTGTCAGAATCATGTCCGCCTCTTCAGTACTGATGAAGCGACCCGGCATTACCAGGATATTGGCGTCATTGTGCTGACGTGACAGATGGGCTATCTCGGGCATCCAGCATAGTGCCGCACGGATACCCTGATGTTTGTTCAATGTCATGCTGATGCCTTCACCGCTTCCGCAAATTGCCACTCCGGGTCCGCATTCTCCGGCTTCTATAGCCAGTGCAAGCGGATGGGCATAATCTGCATAGTCACAGCTTTCTGTACTGTATGTACCGAAATCTTTGCATGGATAGCCTTTTTCAGTTAACCATGTCTTTACAAACTCTTTCAGTTCAAATCCTGCATGATCGGATGCCAGTCCTACTTTTTTCATGCCAGCATTTCTTTTACTTGGTTATACACGTTCTGTGCGGTAAAACCCAGCTTTTCATCCAATACTTTGTAAGGAGCGGAGAATCCGAATGATTCCAGACCGAATACCTTACCGTTGGCACCTACCAAACCTTCAAGGTTTACAGGAAGACCGGCAGTCAGACCGAATACTTTAGCCCCTGTGGGAATGATACTGTTTTGGTATTCCTTGCTTTGGCTGCGGAACAATCCCTCAGAAGGAGCGGATACGATACGTATTTTTATGCCATCCTTGCGGAGAAGTTCTGCACCTGCTTCCAAAGTGGAAACTTCGGAACCTGAAGCGACTAGGATTACATCCGGATTTTCATCGGAGCCTGCAACAATATAAGCGCCTTTGGCAGCCTGTGAGTAGTCGTTTCCTGCAGGCAGATTCGCGATATTTTGGCGGGAGAAGATCAGTGCGGTGGGGGTGCTGGTATTTTCCATGGCCAATTTCCATGCCACAGTGGTTTCTTCCGCATCTGCCGGACGGAGTACCAACATAGAATTGTGTCCTTTGTGGTTTTTCAGTTTTTCCATCAGGCGGATTTGTGCTTCTTGTTCTACCGGTTCGTGAGTAGGACCGTCTTCACCTACACGGAATGCGTCGTGTGTCCAGATGAATTTGACGGGAAGTTCCATCAAGGCAGCCATACGTATGGCGGGTTTCATGTAGTCTGAGAATACGAAGAAGGTAGCGCATGCAGCAATCACACCTCCGTGAAGTGCCATACCCAGGCAGCAGCAAGCCATGGTTAATTCGGAAACACCTGCCTGCAGAAATGCACCGGTGAAGTCGTCTTTTGTGAATGCATGTGTTTTCTTCAAGAAACCGTCGGTCTTGTCTGAATTTGACAGGTCGGCAGAAGAAACGATCATGTTTTCTACTTCTGTGGCCAGTACACCGAGAACTTTGGCAGAAGCGCTGCGTGTAGCATCTCCGGCTTTTTGTTCGATAACATTCCAATTTACTTTCGGAGCTTTGCCAGAGAACCATAGTTCCAATTTAGCAGCCAGTTCGGGGTTAGCTTTAGTCCATTCAGCTTTAGCCGCATATTTTTCTGCAACAATTTTTTTCAGTTCCTCTGCACGTTTGGCATACAACTCTTTTACTTCAGGGAAGATTTGGAAAGGATTGGTTGGATCGCCGCCTAAGTTTTTGATTGTATTGATGTAAGCATCACCTCCCAAAGGAGCGCCGTGGGTGGCACAGTTACGTTCATAACTGGAATCATCCGCTTTGCGTGCGCCTTTACCCATAATGGTCTTACCGATAATTAATGTGGGCTGACCGGTTACGGCTTTCGCTTCTGTCAGAGCCGTGCGGATTGCATCGGGATCATTACCGTCGATGGTAATTACTTTCCAGTGCCATGCTTCGTATTTCTTGGCAACATCTTCGCTGGTAACAGCTTCGGTAGCGGTAGACAGCTGGATGTCGTTTGAATCATAAAACATGATCAAGTTGTCCAGCCCCAAATGACCTGCCAGACGGCCTGCACCCTGAGAAATCTCTTCTTGAATACCCCCATCGGATATATAGGCATAGATGGTCTGGTCCATGACATGACCCAGACGGGCTTTCAGAAATTTGGCAGCGATAGCAGCACCTACTGCAAAAGTGTGTCCTTGTCCTAACGGGCCGGAAGTATTTTCAATACCGCGCATGATGTCCACTTCAGGGTGTCCCGGAGTCGGACTGCCCCATTGGCGGAACTGTGCCAGTTCTTCCATGGTGAACTTGCCGGTCAGTGCCAAAGTGGAATACAGCATCGGTGACATGTGGCCTGGATCAAGGAAGAAACGGTCACGCCCTTCCCAACGCGGATTTTCAGGATCGTAAACTAAAAACTCAGAGAAAAGCACGTTTACAAAATCAGCGCCACCCATAGCTCCACCCGGGTGTCCTGAATTAGCTTTCTCTACCATCGAAGCAGCCAGAATACGGATGTTGTCCGCTGCACGGTTCATAAGTTTCTTTTCGTTCATATTAAAATAATATTATAATTTGAATGCTATTAGTGAGTCGGTTTATCTTTGCTATTTTATTTAATATCTGCAAAGATAACTCTTTATGTGTAAACCGCAACATGTAAAGAGGCTCTTTTTTAAGCCCGTTTGACTCACTTCTTAAATCGGGTCGCTGCTTCTTCAACAGGCAATCCTGCCTTATAGTTTTCGATATATGTGTTGAATCCGGCTACATCTTCGGCTGTTGGCGATATTTCAATACCGGCATCACCGGCGAATACTTTGTCTTCCAGAAAATCTGCCAGAGATTGGTTCTTTTCATTGTTGACAAGGTAAGAACCTAGCAGGGCGATTCCCCATGCGCCACCTTCACCGGCAGTTTCCATTACGGAAATAGGGGAGTTTATAGCTGCTGCAAGTATTCTCTGGCCTACACCTTTCGTTTTGAATAATCCGCCGTGTCCTGTGATTCTGTCTACTTTGATTTTCTCTTCATTGAAAAGAATGTCATTACCTATCTTAAGAACTCCGACTGAAGCGTATAAATGGGTACGCATAAAGTTGGCGAGGTTGAATTTGTCATTTGCAGAACGTACAAACAATGGCCTTCCGTCGGCAAGTCCTGTCACGGGTTCACCTGAAATATAATTATACGAAATAAGACCACCGCAATCTGCATCGCCTGCGAGCGCATGATTGTAAAGTTTTCCATATAATTTATTCATATCTACGGGGATACCCAGCAGTTCTTGGTATTCTTTGAACAGATTGATCCAGGCATTGAGGTCGGAGGTGCAGTTGTTGCAATGTACCATAGCTACAAGGCTTCCGTCGGGAGTGGTAACCATGTCAATCATTTCGTATGGCTTGGACAACTCTTTTTCCAATACAATCATGGAAAATGAGGAAGTGCCTGCTGATACATTCCCGGTGCGTTGCTTGACAGCGTTGGTTGCTACCATGCCGGTTCCGGCATCTCCTTCCGGAGGGCAGACAGGTACACCTGCTTTCAAGTGGCCCGACACGTCCAGCCTCTTGGCACCTTCCGGGGTAAGGAACCCTGCATTCTCGCCGGCGGGTAAGACTTTGGGCAGGATATCTGTCAGTTTCCAAGGGTATCCTTTAGGAGCTACCAACTTGTCGAACTTGGCTATCATTTCGGCAGAATAATTCTTGGTAGCCGGGTCTATGGGAAGCATTCCTGATGCATCACCTATGCCCAGAACTTTCTGACCTGTAATTTGCCAATGAATGAAACCTGCAAGGGTGGTCAGATAGTCAATGTTACTTACGTGTTCTTCATTGTCTAAAATAGCTTGGTATAAATGAGAAATGCTCCATCTCAGAGGAATGTTATATACGAATAATTCAGATAAAGCAGCGGCTGCCGGACCGGTATTGGTATTTCTCCATGTACGGAAAGGTACAAGGATTTCTTCTTCTTTATTGAATGCCATATAACCATGCATCATGGCACTGACACCGATTGCCGCCAAGGTTTCTATTTCTGTGTCATATAGCTTTTTTACGTTGGAACGGAGATCTGCATAGCAGTCTTGCAGGCCATGCCAGATAGCTTCCACACTGTAAGTCCACAGTCCGTCTACCAGTTGGTTTTCCCAGCTGTGGCTTCCCTGGGCAATGGGCTTGTTTTCCTGGTCAATCAAAACAGCTTTGATTCGTGTTGATCCGAATTCTATGCCTAGAATAGCTTTTCCTGCTTCGATGGTTGATTTTGCATCTGATTTCATATTAAAACCTATAATTTAAGGTACAACAATAATGATGATAAAATAAGGTGGGATGTGCCAAGAATCTTATTAGCCTTGACACATCCCCTCTTTATGGATGAATTAGCAAAGTGCTTTGTTCAGCATATAGTAGACTTCGTTCATGCGAAGCTCTTTCTTGAAGTTGCTGATGGTAGTATCTTTGTCGATACGGATCATTTCGATACCTGCAATCTCAGCATAGTCTTCCCAATATTCTGCTGTCAGATCATAAGAGAAGCAAGAATGATGTGTTCCACCTGCTAGGATCCATGCGCCTGCACCTACTTCGAAATTAGGCATCGGAATCCACAGGGCGGAAGCAACCGGTAATTTGGGCAACGGTTTCGGCTCGATGCATTCTACGTCGTTCACGATCAGACGGAAACGGTTACCCAAGTCTACTACAGTGGCGGTACAACCTGAGCCTACTTTTGAAGTGAATACAAGACGGGCTGTCTGGCTCTTGCGAATACCTATGCCTAGGAAGTGTACTTCCAGACGTGGTTTGGAAGCGGCGATAAGAGGGCAAACTTCCAGCATATGTGATTGCAGGATAGCACTGTTTGCACCATCGAAGTTCAATGTGTAATCTTCCAGGAAAGAACAACCTTTGGAAAGTCCTTGGTTCATCACCCATACGGTACGGTAGAGAGCTGCTGATTTCCAGTCACCTTCCGCACCGAATCCGTAGCCTTCAGCCATCAGACGCTGGGAAGCCAGTCCCGGAATCTGATCGAAGTAGCTGCCGTCTGTTTGGCCCAAATCATCAAAATTAGTAGTGAATCCTTTGGCGCCTTTGGCTTTAAGGATGGCACGAAGAGCTAATTCGGCTTTTGCAGCGTTCCATACTTTCTGATAAGCTTCGGTTGATTTATCTTCTAATGAAGCATCGTGGTCGTATTCGTTGAAGTAAGTTGCTACAAGTGCCTCTACATCTGTATCCTTGATGTTTTTATGGTATTCCATCAGTTCGCTTGCCGGACAGTAATCTACGTGATACCCCATACGTTGTTCTGCTTCCACTTTATCACCGTCAGTTACAGCTACATTATTCATCTGATCGCCGAAACGGATGATCAGCATATCCTGAGAGTCTGCCCAACCTGCACAAACGCGCATCCAAACGGCAATCTTGTGCTGGGTGTCTTCGTCTTTCCAGTAACCTACCACTACTTTGCGGCGGATGCGCATACGGGTACAGATATGTCCGAATTCGCGGTCACCATGGGCGGATTGATTCAGATTCATGAAGTCCATATCCATGGTATCCCAAGGAATTTCCTTATTGAATTGAGTGTGTAGATGTAACAGTGGTTTCTTTAACTGTTGCAGACCGTGAATCCACATTTTAGCTGGGGAGAAAGTGTGCATCCAAGTGATGACACCGATACATTTTTCATCGTTGTTGGCTGCTTTGAACACTGCTTCCACTTCTTTAGAAGAGTTGGCTGTTCCTTTATATACTACTTTTACAGGAAGTTTCCCTGATTCGTTCAGTCCGTTTACCATTTCATTGGAGTGAGCGTCTACTGCTATAACTGCGTCACCTCCGTACAGAAGCTGTGCTCCTGTTACAAACCATACTTCATACTGATCAAATGCTTTTTCCATAATGTTATATTTTAAAAGGGTTATTAATTTCTTTGTTTCTTATTTCTGTCCATAATAGGCATTGGGGCCGTGTTTGCGGCTGAAATGCTTTTCTATTAATAAAGAATTCATCGTTAAATGAGGGTTGGCGGCAAAAGCGATACTTGCCATTTTGGCTACCTGTTCCATGACTACTGCATTATGTACAGCATCATTGGCATCTTTTCCCCATGCAAAAGGACCATGATTTTTTACTAGTACTCCCGGAGTATGTACAGGGTTCAGGTTCTTGAAACGTTTCACAATCACATTGCCTGTTTCCTGTTCGTAGGCACCTTTTACTTCCTCTTCAGTCATATCTGCGGTACAAGGAATGGCGTCATGGAAATAATCGGCATGAGTCGTTCCGATATTGGGGATATCCATTCCGGCTTGTGCCCAGGCGGTAGCATAGGTGGAGTGGGTATGTACCACTCCACCTATTTCGGGGAATGCTTTATATAGAACTACATGGGTGGGAGTATCTGAAGACGGACGAAGAGAACCTTCTACCACGTTGCCGTCCAGATCTACTACAACCATGTCTTCAGCTTTCATATCATCGTATGATACGCCACTGGGTTTGATTACTACCAGACCTGTTTCACGATCGATGGCAGAAACATTTCCCCATGTAAAAATAACTAGTCCGTGTTTCACCAAATCCAGATTGGCACGGAATACTTTTTCTTTTAATTTTTCTAACATAATGAATAATTGGGTAATGTGGCAATCTGCTAATTTGTCAATTGGCAAATTATTGCATCGGCACATTATTTTAAAGTTTAAATTTCGGATCTTTTCTGTAGGCCTTATCATTAAATTTATAAAGATAAGCACCTCGTCGGGAACCTGATTTGTCTATCAAATCTGTTTTTTCAATGAAATCCATTTCGGCTACCCGCTTGCGGAAATTCCGCTTGTCCATCGGTTCGCCATAGATTGCCTCATATAGATTTTGCAACTGTGTCAGGGTAAACAGTTCGGGCAGCAGGTTAAAACCAATTGGATTGTATGATGCTTTGTGCTTCATCAGTTCACGTGCTTTGGAAATCATGATCGGATGGTCGAAAATGAGCTGTGGCAGTTCGTCTATTTTTGTCCAATGGGCATTGTGCTGCTGCACTAGTTCCCTGTCATATTCATTTACATTGACTAAAGCATAATAGGCTACTGATATGACTCGTTCTCCCGGATCGCGCTCTAAGTCGCCAAATGTGCCTACTTGTTCCATATATACATTTTCCAATCCGGTCAGTTCTGCCAATACCCGTTTGGCGGCAGCGTCTACACTTTCGTCTTCTTGTACGAATCCTCCCATCAAAGACCATTTTCCCATAGCCGGTTCAAAATTTCGTTTTAGTAGAAGCAGTTTTAATTCTCCTTCGTCAAAACCGAAAATGATACAGTCTACAGATACATAGAATTTAGGGTTTATGTTATAATAGGTGGTCATGGTTTAGCGTCGGTTTAAAATTAACAGGCTGTATTCTTCAAGATAATTCAAAGCATACAGCCTTTAATTTATGGTTTACCAGAAATAAGCATAGAATAGTGCACAAAGCAGAACTACACCTAAAGAGGTAATAACATCCCATTTGTTCCAGCTCTTTCTGATAAGTTCCTTGTAACTGCCGGTAAAGGTGATGGCTTCCACTTGTTTGGCGGTTGGAGCCGGAGTGAAGCATGATACAACAACCATTAACAACAAGAGGAATACAAGTAGCCATATTTCAAAAATAAGCCAGTTTGTCTGCCAAAACCAAGTTGTATTTTCCCAAAACCAGCCGGTCATCACATCTTTTCCGGTATTGGTGAGGATATTAGTCAGCAAACGGAGCATACCAATTAGGAAACCTACAATCATGGCTGTTTCACCGGCTTTCGGAGTGATTTTCTTGGAGAATATACCAAGTGCAAATACGGCTACCATTGCAGGTGCAAGGAGGGACTGTATGCCTTGCAGGTAGTCGTAAAGGCTGCCGAGGCTCATCATTACAGGAATCCATGCCATGCCGAGGATAACTACAACTATGGTGGCGATACGTCCTACCATAACATAAGTAGCTTCACTTTTGTTTTTAAACATGGGCTTGTAAAAGTCTTCTGTAAAAAGTGTGGCGCATGAATTAAAGAAAGCAGCCAGTGAAGCAACCAATGCGCAGATGAATCCGATAGTTACAATACCTTTTACACCGGCAGGCAGAACATCCTTTACCATTACAGCAAAAGCCGCATCTGTATTTGACATATCAAATTCACCTTTTGCAGCCAAGGCGGCAGCTACCATCCCCGGAATAAGAAACATGAAGACAGGCAGGATTTTAAAATAACCGGCTGCAATAGTACCTCTGCGGGCACGCTTCATTACCACATCATTATCTTCGCCTTTACGCTGTCCAAGTACACGCTGTACGATATGCTGGTCGGTACACCAATACCAGAAACCGATGATGGAAGCTCCGATAAATACCCAGAATCCAGGATAATCTTGATACATCGGGTCTGCTTCGGTCCAGTGAAACATATGGTTGGCACCATAAGCGTGTCCGTCTGCTCCTACATTCATGGCGCTACGCGCATGATCCATCATTTCTGTCCATCCTGTAGCAATATTACCGTCTCCCAAGGCTGACAGTCCCAGGAAAAGAACCAAGAAAGAACCGATGATTAAAATAGGGGTTTGAATAGCTGAGAGGGTCATTACTCCTTTCATTCCACTCAGTACGGTGAAGATGCCGGTCAGGACAATAAGTCCGATTGCCCCATACCAAAAAGGAAGTCCAAGTAAGAACTCCAAAAAGATACCTCCGGTATAGGCGGTTACACTCACTTTAGTAAGAATGTAGGCTATCAGTGTGATGATAGAAAGCCATGAACCGGTACGCGGGGTATAACGGTATTTAAGGAAATCGGGCATGGTAATGATTTTGCCCATTTTATTGTTTAATAGTTGGTAGAATGGAACAAAAAGCCATCCTAGAAGAAGAATCATCCAACCTTGCATTTCCCAGTGTGCCATACCTACTCCGGATTTGGCACCGGTTCCTGCCAAACCTACCAGATGTTCCGAACCGATATTGGCTGCAAAGATAGCAGCACCAATGATGTACCATGGCTCACCTTTGCCAAATAGATAATCTTCACTGCTTGCTCCTTGTTGCGAGCGTTTGTCTTTTTGTACAGAGCGCCATACCGCCCATATCACAGCTACAATGCCGACTGCCAGTATTGTCCAGTCCAGCCAGATGAATTCATGTGAATTCCAATTCATGATATTAAATATTTAAAGTTTAACAATTATTTTTCAACACCGAATTTAAAGATACATTGGCTGTGATAGGTCTGTCCCGGTTCCAGAATTACAGAAGGCCATTGTGATTTGTTGGGGCTGTCGGGATAGTGCTGTGTTTCCAGACAAACAGACGCGCGTTGCGGATAAGTAATTCCCTTTTTCCCTTTTACGGTTCCATCCAAAAAGTTGCCTGTATAAACTTGTATTCCCGGTTCATTAGTATATACTTCCAAAGTGATACCACTAGTGGGGCTGGTCAGTTTGGCAGCCAGCTGGTTGATATCGCCTTTCGTGTTAAGTACCCAATTATGGTCGAATCCGTTACCGAATTTTATTTGTTCGTTTTCAAAGTTAGTCACATCGGGGGCAATGGTTTTAGGAGTATTGAAATCAAACGGAGTTTCTGTTACTGCCATCATTTCTCCAGTGGTCATGAATGTGCTGTCAACGGGAGTGATGCTGTCTGCATTTACATAAAGAATATGGTCGGTGGCCGGATTGGCAGGGTTTCCACTCAAGTTGAAATAAGAGTGGTTGGTGATATTGATAACAGTCTTTTTGTCAGTTGTCGCTTCGTAATTTATGTCGATGGCATTGTCTCTTGTCAGTGCATAAGTAACAGTAGCGGTTACATTTCCCGGAAAATTGGCATCTCCATCCGGTGACTTCATAGTCAGTGTCATAGTACTGTCGTTTAATTGGTTTGCTTCATAAACTTGGTATTGCCATCCTTTAGGACCTCCATGCAGGCAGTGACCAAAATTATTTTGGGGTAATTGAATGGTTTCTCCATCCATTACGATGACTCCTTTATTAATGCGGTTGGCATAGCGTCCGATAGAAGCACCGAAGTCGCTTGGTATATTTTGGTAGTCAGCAATGCTGTCAAAACCCAGCACTACATCTTTTAGATTTCCGTTTTTGTCGGGGACCATGATAGATACAATACGTCCGCCAAAATTAGTTACGCATACTTCCATTCCGGCTGCATTCTTTAGCGTATACAGTTTAACAGGTTTTACGCCATCCACTATTGTTTCATAATTAGTGGGGTTTAATCCGGACTTTGTAAGTGTTTCTTGAGATTGTTTGGGAGCGCAAGCACTTAACAAGGTCAGTGCGATACCGGTTCCCAGAAAGGTTTTTTTCATGCTTTTCATGATATAAAAGTACTAATTAGTAATAGAGTATATGATTTTGGGTGTAAAAGTAACACTATTACTAATACATTGGATATGAAAAGAGTATGTTGTGCAACATAAAAGTGTATTTCCTACACTTTTATAGCATAAAGAAGAAAAAACCGCTTTGAATCCAAAGCGGTTTTTTCATATGTTAGCGAATTTGAGATCTTTTTTATACCAGCTTGCGAGAACCGTCACTGATGACTACATCGTAAACTTTGGGACTTCTTCCGAACTTCTCTTTGAATCTTTCTTTGGCAGTGGTGATGAATGTTTCGTATAGTTCATTTTTAACTAGGTTGATTGTACATCCACCGAAACCTCCACCCATGACACGTGAACCGGTGACACCGCAGTCGAAAGCAACATCATTCAAGAAGTCAAGTTCTTCACAGCTTACTTCATACAATTTACTCATGCCATAGTGGGTTTCATACATCTTCTGTCCTACGGTTTCGTAATCACCTCTTTCCAAAGCATCGCAAACATCAAGTACACGTTGGATTTCTTCAATGACGTATTCTGCACGCATATAGTCTTCTTCACTGATCTCGGCTTTTGCTTCCTGCAACATTTCCATTGTACAATCACGTAAAAATTCTACATGAGGATGTTTTTTCTGGATGGCGGCTACAGCAGCTTCGCAGCTTTGGCGACGTTTATTATAAGCAGAAGAAGCCAATTCGTGTTTGACTACCGAGTCAACCAATACCAATCGGTAACCTTCCGGTTTGAACGGGAAGTATTGATATTCCAATGAACGACAGTCCAAACGGATCAAACTACCTTCTTTTCCGAATACAGATGCAAATTGATCCATAATACCGCAATTTACACCACAATAATTATGTTCTGTTGCCTGACCTACCTTGGCTAATTCAAATTTATCTATTTTGTTGTCACCGAAAAGTTCGTTGATAGCGAAAGCATACGTACTTTCCAATGCAGCAGATGAAGACATACCTGCACCCAAAGGTACGTCACCCGCAAAAGCAGTGTCAAAACCTTTCACATCTACACCACGTTTGATCATTTCACGGCAAACGCCGAAAATATATCTTGCCCAACTGGCTTTAGGGGCATCTTCTTCGTTCAAGCCGAATTCTACATAGTCTTTTAGATCAATAGAATAAGCACGTACCTTATCAGTACCATTAGGTTTGATTTCAGCAATCATACCTTTATCTACTGCTCCGGGAAAGACAAAACCACCGTTATAGTCGGTATGTTCTCCAATAAGGTTAATACGTCCGGGTGATGCATATACTGAACCTGTTGTGCCATCAAAATGTTTGATGAAGCGACTTCTTACGTATTCTATATCCATGATATTAATAGTTTAAAGTTAATACTATATGTTTTTATAATTATTCTACAGGAATGTCTTTGTTTACGTTCTTGCATCCTACCAAACCATAGAACAACAGATAAGCAAGCAAAGCGATAATTAACCAATAGCTGGCCATATATCCCACAGCGTCAGAAATGAATTGCTGCAATAATGGGAAAATACCGCCACCGACAACCATCATCATAAAAATACCTGAAGCTTGTGCGGTATATTTGCCTAAACCTTCTACAGCGAGGTTGAAGATACCTCCCCACATAATGGACGTACATAAACCACAAAGTACCAAAAATAGGGCACTGACAGGTACAGAGGCCATTTCGAATCCATTTTCTACACTATATCCCGGCATAGAGACAGTGATTTCTTTTGGAGTGAAGATTGCGATTAATATAAAACAGATAGCTGTTGCGGAAACAACAATCAATTGTGTACGTGTAGCTACTTTACCGCTGATGACACTACTTGCAGAACGTCCCACTAACATGAGCAACCAATAGATGGCAGCAATAGCACCACCGATAGCGGCACCGTTGGCAAGCAGGCCCGCACCTTTTTCCGTTGGGTCGGCAAGATAGAAATTTAATGTGCCTGGAATACCGATTTCAATACCTACATACACAAAGATACCGATTACACCTAATACAGTATGGCGGAAATTCCAAGGACTATGAGAGAATTTCTCTTTTTCATGACCTGCTTTTCTTAGATGAGGCTCTGGAATGGCGATGAATGAAAGAGCGATAAACGCTGATACGAATACACCCATTGCGATGAAAAGCAGAGGAGCTACATCTGACATAGCTGTTTGAGGGGTAACAGAACCAATCAAGGCACCTACGAAAAGCGGAGTCAAAGTACCTGACAATGAGTTTAGAGCACCACCGGCTTGGATTAATTGGTTACCTTTGTTACCACCACCACCTAAAAGATTTAGCATCGGGTTAACTACTGTGTTCAGCATACATACACAAAAACCACAGACGAAAGCACCAAGCAGGTAGATGATAAAATTCATTTTAATGGCATATTCTCCTAAATTGAATACGTCTATATCTGCACCGAACAAACTGGAAATATATTGGATAAACAAACCGATGAAACCTACTGCCATGGCAATGAGGGCTGTTTTTTTATATCCGATTTTTACAAGCATATTACCTGAAGGAATCCCCATAAACAGATATGCGAGGAAATTCATCATATTTCCCATCATACCCAAGGTATTGGCACCTGCATATTGGTTTTTCCATATTGTGCCGAAAGGCGCAGCAAGATTAGTAACGAAGGAAATCATCGCGAAAAGGAAGAACATTGTAATGATAGCGATGATATTACCGTTCTGTTTTTGTTGATTCATGGTTTTGAAAAAATTATAAGTTTATTAATTAGGTTATTTCATAAAATTATTTTTCTACACCGAATTTGTAGATGGTTACTTGATTGTAAGTTTCCCCCGGATGTAGAACACAAGAAGGGAAATGGCCTTTATTGGGCGTATCAGGAAAATGTTGTGCTTCAAAACAGATGGCACTTCTTGCTGGGAAAGTTGCTCCATGAGCACCTTCGAAACCATTGTGCCAGTTTGAAGTATAAACTTGTACACCGGGCTCTGTAGTGTATACTTCCATGCTACGACCGCTTTCGGGCTCCACACATTTTGCTGCAAAACTCAGTGTGCCTGCTTCACGTTTGTTTAATACATAGCAGTGGTCATAGCCGGCACCGAATTCTAGCTGTTCGAATGGGTCATTGATTCTACTGTCTACTCTTTGAGGAGTACGAAAATCCATAGGAGTACCTTCTACTTTGGCAATTTCGCCTGTAGGGATGGATACATTATCTATCGGAGTATAAAAATCAGCATTAATGGTTACGATGTTGTTATCAACGGTTGCCGTAGGATTGGCAATGCCTGATAGGCTGAAAAAACCGTGGTGAGTAAGATTTACCAATGTTGTTTTGTCTGTTGTAGCGTGGTAAGTAATGATGAATTCATTTTGATTACTTAAAGTGTACGTTACGTGAATATCCAAATTTCCCGGAAATCCTTCTTCGCCATCAGCAGATAAATAATGCAATTTCAAACTTTGGGGAGTTTCCTGTTCTGCATCCCAAATGCGGGTATGAAATCCGGTAGGACCGCCATGCAGCGAGTTGGGACCATTGTTGATAGTCAGTGAATATTCTTTCCCTTCTAAAATGAATTTGCCTCCTGCTATACGGTTCCCGTAACGACCGATAAGAGTACTGAGGAAAGGTTCGTGGCTATTGATAACATGGGTTATACTATCATGTCCTTGAATGACATTGGCATATTTACCGTTTTTGTCCGGAACCATAATAGCTAATACTGCTCCACCATAGTTGGTGACAGCTATTTCAGCTCCGTTTTCATTTTTCAGAATGAAGAGGTCTGTTTGTTTCCCGTTCACTGTTGTCTGAAAATCGGCCCGTTTCAGGCCGCATAAATTCTCATCGGAAGTAGATGTGTTTATCATGTTATTGAAAATCTTTTTATTTTATGTATAAAACTAATGCAAATAAAAAGATTTTCTTCGGTATTCCCAAACTTTTTCTATAAAAGTTAACGGACTAAACGTGAAATTTTAATAAATCCGCAACGATA
>OKVE01000467.1_pt1 | contig 15330 bp, 10 predicted proteins | sample 1604781 | NCBI WGS metagenome assembly OKVE01 (sample SAMN01760918, study PRJEB22395) | human gut metagenome
CGCAAGGGGTTTGGGCACAGCCCAACAAGCATTTTGAATTTGATTTTTAGAAATCAGATTCAAAAATTGCAAGTTGGTACCAGCTTGCACTGCTTGCAGAAGCTTTGAAGAAAAAGAGTATCAGACGGGAGTATAGATATAAATGTTGCGTCCCATCTCTCCCGTTTCAACATCGAAGCTTCCCGATGCCACTAGTTTTCCGTTATGAGTTATCTCAACATAAATATCCCAAAGGCCAGCAGACTCCCAATATGCTTTCGGCGATTGACGAATCTCTACATTAAGGTCATCCGGAACACCCAAATCTTTTGCAATGATTCGCAGCTGCTGATCTGTAAAGCTATCTCCTTGGGATATTTTATCTGTAGGGTCGTCCCATTCGCAGATGTAGGCACATCCGGCATCAATTATTCCATCTGCATCATTCCATGTCCCATCCTGAAAATTTTCATAGAACATTGCATAGTGCTCAATACCATCCTGATTGTTCGGCTCACCAGAATGCCAATTTGTATAAGCGGTGCTGGTTCCATTGACCCATTTCCAGTTTCCTTCAGAGCTTTTATCGCTGTAACCAAAGTAGGCATTCTCGTACCCTTTTGCTTTCATTGCACTGTAGAGAAGAAAATTTTCCGTTGACGATTCAATGACCGCCAGATGACCGCCTTTCCACTCGCAGCGTCTCTCTGCTTGCTGCCATGTGATTGGGCCGGACTCCCACTCCGATTCGGGCAATGTATAGAACTCATAGAGGTGTCCTGTGTAACCTTCGACCTGTGTTTCCTCGGCCACATCGGATGCTTCCCATTCGCAAATGTATCCGCTTTGCTCATAAACATTACTATTCGCAAGGTCGTTCCATTTTTCCGGCCACATGGCAACACAGCTTTCTCCCGCAACGACATTACTGGAATTATTAGGTTCACCGTCGCCCCAGTTCTCATATTCCCATGGTTCGCCTGTCACCCAACACCATTGCCCCTCCGTGTTTTTATAGCCGCCGATCCAGAGTTTGTGGTTTCCAGCATTATAGAGATTCAACTTCTGTTGTTCTTCTTCTGAAGTAATTGTTGCAAGGTGTCCGCCTTTGGCTTCACAGGCCGCTTTTGCTTCTTCCCATGTAAGCGCATCATAGAAAATTCTGTACTGGTGCTCGCCACTTGGTTCAAATGGCAAATCATCCCCAGTTTGACCTTTGGCTTTCTCATTACTCAGTTTGATTGCCTTTTCCACCGCCAAACGCGCGTTTAACAACGGATATTGTTCCTTAACACTTCCATAACTTCCTGTTGCAGTGCTTATTATAATATCCTTCACTTCTTTGGCGGTAAAGGTAGGATCAATGCCAAAAATCATTGCAGCAACACCAGCAACGTGAGGGCACGCCATGGAAGTACCAACAAGGCCATCATAGCCATTTCCATAAGGAACTGTGCTATAGATGGACGCATCAGGTATTCCGTCAATAGTCTTCTCTCCTCCTGGCGCAAGCACATCCACTCTGCTTCCCCGGTTGCTGTAAGCTGTTACTTCATAACCGGTATGCTTACATTTTCCCCAAGATGAATGCTTTCCTGTATTCTGTGCCGCACCAACAACAATAATCATATCCTCGATTTCCGGATCTGTAATACCGCTAATCATATCCCACTGTGCGTTTACACTGTGAGTTTTACAATTTTCTTTAGAAATCCTTCCAGCATATCGTTTGAACTTTTCATCCCAATATTTTTTCGTTTCATCGTCCGTACTATCGAACTCACCATTCATATATTTCAAATAGTCACTATACAAAATATATGGAAGATTGAAATCATCATCTGCATCTTTTGAAAAAAACAGATCATGGTTGTTATCATTATTTGCGCATTTGCAAATGATAAATTCCATCTTTGAAAGTTCTCGGACATATTTCAAAAATGATGCAAATTCTTCATTAAATTTATTTATAACATTAATAGCATCATCATTATTGTTGCTTGCGTTGCACCTTACTTCTACTCCAAATGCACTTTGTGATATATTGATTACCTGACATTGTTTTTCAACAACAAGATATAACATTGCAATTTTCATGCAATACAGATTACTTCCATCTCCAAAGGTTGGTTTTTTCTTATCAATGGTACGATATAATGGTGAGTCAGACCAATCCACTCCGTATAGTTTTGCATTTGGAGCCACACCGCAAATACCTTTTCCATTATCAAAATCCGCACCAATAATTCCGGAAACATGCGTTGCATGCCCTTTGCCTGACCACTTTCCTTTCCATATACTCAAGCCTTGATTCATCATAGCGGAAGCATTTCCAAGCGGCATTTCTTGAAAGACATCTTTTAGATCCTCATGGTATGGGTAAAAAATGCCGTCTATCACGCCAACATTGACCGGCTGCATTTGATTACGGTATACCCATGCACCCGGCGCATCAATGGCCTTCATGTTCCAGTTGTTTCCAGAATTTCCGCTCCAATCGTCCCATTTTTTATCATTTGGATAATACGCCGAAGAACCCGAAATTGCGTCATTTTCCAGCTCAAATGCATAATTCAGAGAAGAACGTCTCACATAGGGGAGTGCTTTGAGCTGTTCAATCATCTGCTCCAGTTCTTCCTGCGTATGCGCAGCAGGGAGAAGAATCTGGTAATCCGCAGTGACAGGGATTTCACCAACGACCTCACCGCCAATCGTCCGCAGATAGTCTTTCAGTGCAGAAAGACTGTCGGAGCTGTCCAATGTGACCAGAAGCTCGTTGTTAACATATCCAAAACCGCCCTGCATTACAACATTTTCTGCTGCCGGTTCGTGATAAATCAGATCACCCATGTCCGTTTCAGGGATGTCTTTTTCTACATTCACCGCAGAGACTTCTTGAACAGTTTCAGTGGGCTTAGACGACAAATTGCTGAAAATCAAAAAAGCCAAAATCGTTCCCAGAAACAGTACAAGAATGCCAAGCAGAGCAAAGAGCCATGTCAGGTTGTTCTTACGGCGCTTTCTGTGCATATGATTCGCAGTAGATTTCTTCATAATGATATTCCTTTGCTTGAGTTATCGAAATTTGTGATGCAATAAAAAAACTGGAAGAATGCCATAAGTTAAAGCTCTGCGATGCTTCGCAGAAGCTCAGAATTTACAGATAGAATGCAGCGAACAGATCGCCGATTCCATAGAAGAAGTCACCGAGACTGGTAAAGCCCCAGTTGCTGCCACCAGACATTGTGTGGGTATAACCATCGGAGTAAGTATATACACCGTTTTTCTTGGAAACGACAGCACCATGGGACTGCTCAAGCGTTTTGGATTCGCTTTCCTATTTATCGTAGTAGGTGCTACGGAACATACGTCCGAAAGCATAGCAGACCTGAGAAATGATACCGCCGCCCTCAACACAAGACATTTCACTTTCGTTCAGTGCCATATAATTAGCGGGCATCTGAAGTTTGCTGTTTGCCATAAAGCAACACTCCTTTTATTTTGTGCCTTCTTCCAGTTTTTTTATTGCACCCCTTTCTTTCTATAATTTTCCGATCTCAGCCTTTATATCTTGCCAATAGAACCGACGTATTATCGTGCCCTCCGGGAACAGCAAGTGCCGTTTTGACCATCTGTTCCGCCGCCTGTTTCAGATTTCCCGTCACGGCCAAAATTCTGCACATAGTGCTGTCCGGCAGATAGCGGTACAGCCCGTCCGTGCATTGAATGAGCACATCTCCCTTCCGAAGCTGGAACGGCATCCGGTTTCCGCTGATCAATGTCAGCTCCGAAATCCCAAGATAGCTTGTCAGAGCAGCACGCTGCGGATGATGCAGTGCCTCATCCTGTGTTATGCTGCCCTCCAGTGCCATTTGGTCAAGCTGGGCACCAAAATTGTGATCGATGTTCAACTGCTCTAGCGTACCATCTCTATACAGGTAAATATGGCTGTCTCCTATACTGCACCAGAACAGCTTCCCGTTACGGAGAAACACTGTCGTCAGAGTCGTCCCCGCTTCGATTTTCTGGTTGGCCGGGTCCCGGAGATTCTTGACTTCCTCGTTCAGTCGTAGTGCTGCGCGTCCCATCTCCGTAGGAATATCTTCCGCCTGAGCGTGTTCCAGCAGGTATCTCGTTACCCCATGCGCCGCCAAAGCGCTGGCACGTTCGCCCCCGGTAAGCCCGCCCATACCGTCACACACAGCGCAGACTGTGCAGAAATCCCCAAAATCAAAGCATATCGAATCCTGCTGGCTTTTCCGGGTTCCAATCGACGTATAGCTGGCGATCTCCGCCTGACTCGTCTCATAGGCATCGGCACACATCGTTTTTTCTCCTTCGTCTTTTACGGGTATCAGAAGAGTCTGTGTGATATCATCCATCGCTTCGGGAATGGTATTGGCTTCCTCGCCTGCCTTTTTTCGCTTGAACAGGGACATCACGTTTCAATCACCACCTTGAATGTGTACTCGGGCGACACGACACAAAAAATATCGCCATCTTTCAGTGTATACGATTTTTCTTTTTCCATTGGCTTTCCGTCCGCCAGATAGGTGCCATATTTGGACAGGTCCCTGACGATAAATTCCCGCTTGGGCTCGTTGTAAAACACCTCGCAGTGATTCCGGCTGATCTGGTTATCCGCTGGCATCATCACGTCGCTCGTCGCCAAACGCCCGACCTTCACCGTGCGATTCGGCTCGATTATCCACCGCCGTCTGGAAATGTGACCACCCGATTTCCGCATCGTCAGCTCCAGATATGCCAGCCTGCGTTTTTTCGGATGGAAGAATGCGGCCAGGCGCTTCGGCTCTGGCATATTCTGCTCCTCAACCTGACACATCTTCTCCGAGTCGTCGGAAGTCTCGACATGAATTTCCGCCTGCTTCGATGCCTTTGATTTCGGCATCAGTGCCCCCAAATCGATGTCGTAGTCCTCCGGCCGGACGACCTGTTCCAGTGCATCCAGAAAATCAAGCATCCTGCGATAACGGTCGTGGTAGTCGAACGCCAACGCCTTGTCAATCACGTCCGACAGCTGTCGGGAGACAGCGGGACACAGCTCGTGCAACGGGGGATAGGAGGCTCCTTTCGCACGGCTCAGTGCGTCCAGCATCTTGCGCCCTGACACGATAAAGTAGAAAGTTGCGGCCAGTGCGTAAATGTCCGTCCACGGTCCCTGACACGGTTTCTGCGTATACTGCTCGTAAGGGGCGTAGTTCGGCTTCAGGTAAATTTTTCTTTCTTTATTATCGCTCCCCTGACGGAACGAGCGTGCCGCGCCGAAATCGATGAGCTTTATTTCACCGTCCTGTGTGATAAGGATATTTTCCGGGCTGATATCCCCGTGGATCATGCCGAAACGATGGACTTCTGCCAGTGAACTTCCGAGCAGGAACAGCATCTGGAGTGCCATCTTGAGCGTCTGCTTCGGATTATGATTTTTTCGGAACACCCGCAGATTGCAACCCTCAATCAGCTCCATTGCAAAATATGCCGTCCCGTTTTCTTCAAAAAAATCCAGAATGTCAACGACAGAGATATTTTCTCGAAGCTCCTGAAGGGCGCATGCTTCTTCAATGAACTGCTGCTTTCCCTCTTCATACTCAGGCCGGTTTTCTTCATCTGCCAGGATGAGGGCACCATCTGGTGTCCTCCCCTGAAGCAGACCGGACGGGAAGTACTCTTTGATGCAGCAGCGTAGGCCGCTCTGCATATTCTCAGCAAGATACGTAATTCCGAAACCGCCCTGTCCCAAACTCTTGCCCAACAGGTATTTTTCTTTCAGAATGGTGAACGGTGCCAGATAGTCTTTCACTGCAGAAGATTCTTCTGCATGATACCCGCAGTTCCGACACTCCCCATGCTCCATCGCTTCCTGAAAGCAAACGGGACAAAGTTTTTCTTCCAGACCCGCCATCTTTTATCTCACCCCGTCCTAATACTTTCCCGGCTCAGTTTTTGAACTGGAAGATTTCGTTTCCGAGCGTGATATACATACCATTCGCCAGCGTCACTGTATTGCTGCCCAGAATTTTCTCGTCGCCCACGAACGTGCCATTTTTGGAGCCAAGGTCCTGAATGGTGCAGACACCATTGCGGCAGCTAATCTTCGCATGGGCACGGCTGATGATCGGGTTGGAGACGATGATGTTTGCCTGAGAACCCTTGCCGATCACAACCTCTGTGTTATTGTAGATTGCAAAACTCCGGTTCGTGTTCATCTGGATCAAAGAGGCCACGACTGTCATCGAGTTGTCCGTTGCCGGCACGGTTGTGGCATTGCCGTCATCGACCAGATTCGTCTCGGCATCCCGACTCGGATCGTTGCTGTTCCAGTCGTCCACGAACGCTTCCTCGTCTTCATGCACCGCATAGCTAACGATCACGGAAGCCACGGACATGATTGCGGCCAGTACGAGGAGCACAATCAGAATCATAGTCAGTGCAGGGGCAACACGGCTGGTTATCGAAGTGTCCGTCGGATCGATGGAAAATTTACCCGCAAACACAAAGAAGTACACTGCCAGCAACTCGATGATGCCAATCAGGTTCGCCACCAGTGCGCACCAGCTTATCGTGAACACACTAGCAATAGCCGCTGCGACGACCAGCACGAAGAACAGTACCAACAGTGCCACGCAAATTTTAGAGATATCATCCGAGGCATCACTCATGGTTTCAAGATTTACCAGCCTTGCCTTCTGCAAATCGGGACTGACAAGATAGGAAAATACACTCGTACTGCCTTTTTCAACGAATTCATCGATCTTATCGGAGGTAGTGCCCGCACCGAACTGAAAATTCAGCTTTGCTGCTTCTTTCATCTGTTTAAGCTCAGAAGTCATGGTTGCAGGGATATCCTTAAAGGTCCCCTTTTCCGTTTTCATCTGGTATCTCAGCTGATACCCCGGCACAAAAAGTGCCACAAGCAAAATCACCGTTGCAATCCACGAAAGAACCGCTCCAATTTTTTTACCCTTGGGGGCATCCGCAAAGAATGTTGCAAATTTTCTGTTGTCCTCCATAATAATGTCTCCTTTGTTTTACAATATTTTATCCGCCGGAGTAGAGTGTTCCAGCAAGATATCCTTTATTACCTTTTTCCCCGCAGTCTGCGTAGCCTTTTTCCATAATGGGAAAAGACCTTTTTTCTCTCCGACCGCGCTGATAAGGATGCCTGTGATATTGTCCGTCTCTTTTCGTTTCATGCAGAGCTGTGCTGTTTCTTCCAGAGCCTCATGTAACTTTTTTTCCTTGGAAGAATACCTGCAGCTCTTTTTTATTTCAGCCTCTGTCACCTTGCGGCGAAACCCGTCGCAGCAGATCAGAAACGTCCGGTGCGGCAGAACCTCACCGGAAAGATAATCCGGTTTCACATCTTTGCCCGCTCCCACGCACTGAAGCAGGAGGCTTTGTCTCGAATCTTTCCGGGCTTGTTCCGGTGTCAGTTTTCCTTCGGTAAGTTCACGCTGGACGATGGTATGATCTGTCGTAAGTTGCGTGAGGGTATCCGAAATGATATATGTCCGGCAATCTCCGACATGGCAGATGTAATACCGACCTTTCATAAAAAGAACAGCTTCCACTGTCGTTCCGCTGCGGAATCCGGCCTTTTCGGAGTTGTCTTTCAACCGGATATGAAGCGATTGGATAAGATTGTCCCAGTCATCGAACAGCTCCGTCTCCGGTTCTTCCTGTTCATATAGTTCCTCGACACGCTCATCGAACCAGTCCCGGAAGGCTGTCACGACCGCTGCGCTGCTCCGCTCGCCCATTTTCAGTCCACCTACGCCGTCGCAGATCACTGCGAGGACAGCTTCATCGTCCTGAGTCTGACCTCGTTGCACCAGAAGGAGAGAATCCTGATTCGTTTCCTTCTGTATTCCGATATCGGAATAATATGCGGCACAATATTTCATGTTCCTTTTCCTGCTTTCTCAGCGGTATTCGTGTTCGATTTCAAGAAGAACCATTTTCTTCTTTTTGTGCAGCAGAACGCTCCCGACCACGGCCAATAAAACAGCAACCAGCACCAGACAGATACCACACACCACCATGATTTGTCCAACCGTCATTTTCTCCACCTCTTTTACTGCCAGTTGTTCCGTGCCATGCGGTCCAGCTCATCCATCTGCGGGTCATACACGCCAGATGCCTGCTCTGCACGATAGAGTTCAGCAGCCGTTTCGTAATATCCCAGCGTTTTCGTGTAGGATGCTCCGTTCTGCAAATCAAGTTCGCCCTGAACAAAGGCGAGCCATTTATACACCCGGTAGTCCTTGGGGTAATCTTTTTTCAGTGCCTGAAGCATCTCCATCGCTTTGGAGAAATCATGTAGCTGATATTGCAACATTGCGATATTCAGCCGGACTTCCAGCGTGGTGTTTCCGTTTTTCTCCAGCTGCTGATAGGTTCGCAAGGCATCTTTTTGATAGCCGGGATTCCCGGTCGCTTCCGCCTGACGAATATATGCGGACGCCAGCTGTCCGGCCAGCGCGTTGTAATATCCATCGGGGAGCTGTTCAATGCCCTGATTCAGGAGATTGATTTCCTCCGAAAGCATGGAGTCTCCGATATCCTCACAGATCGATGCTGCCAGACGGTACGCGCGTGCAAGCTGGTCGTTGCCGTCCGCCGAGCCGATTGCCTTACGGGCGGCATCCAGCGCATCCGGCAGGTCTCCCTGTTTTCTCAGAAGCTCGCTTTGAACGACCTGATAGGCACCGCTTTGTTCGGCGTCAGGGACAGCTTTCGCCATCTCTGCAAGGACCTCATCCGCGCCAGAATAATCGCCCAGCTGAATCAGGGCGGTCGCCTCACCCTGATAATAGCTCAGGATATCAGGAGAGTATCCTATCGCTTTCTGGTACATCGTCGCAGCCGATTCATAGCTTTCCAGCTCGTAGTAAGCCTCCGCTGCCACGTTGTACAGGTTTGCCACGCTCTGTCTGCTGTAATATTTCAGCTCACGCGACTGCGTCGTTTCCACTGCATCGATGCACTCCTGATACTTTCCCTGCCGATAGAGAAGGACTGCCTGTTCCACATATGCTTCCAACTGGTCATCGTAAATCGCGATAGCCTGCTGCAGGTCCTGCTCCGCCTCATCAAAGCGCATTTCATCGGCGGCCGTCCGGCCTTTCCGCACGAGGGCATCATAAGCGGCGTACCGTTCCACGCCGATTCGCTGTACGCCAAACAGGATAGCCAAAGTTCCTGATACCGCAAGGACAAGAGAGACCGCCGCCACAACTCGCTGAGAATGAACCACCTTTTTATAGCGTCCGTCGATTGCGTGGATATCCTGCAGTGCCCGGAGCATTTCCTGTGCGTCGCAGAAGCGTTCTTCCTGCCTTTTCATCATCGCTCTGGCGATGATGAGCAAAAAGCTACGGCTGAATTTGAGTTTATAGCTCGTGATGGGCCGAACATCCTTCAGCGAATGGCCGGGCTGCTGCCCGGTGATTGCATAGTATAGAGTCGCACCGATGCCATAAACGTCCGTTCTCTTGCTGATAGTGCCATAACCACCCGCATTGGTTGCTTGCGCCGCTGTGACAGAATTGCTCACACCTCTGCCGGACGGATCCTTGTTGGATCTGACATTCTGATAGGCGAACGCATCTTTGTATCCTCGCAGCGGCATGGTTTCTTCAAGCGGAACCGTCTCGATCGTATCGGGCGATGCTCCCGGACGGGTATACTGTTCCGGTGCCGCATAGCCCGGCGTTGCGCCAATTGCCAGTACGCCTTTTGAAAAAACAAGCGATGTGTTAAAATCGATGACGCAGATATCGCCGGCGGGTGTTATCATGATATTGCTGGGCTTGATATCACAGTGCAGGATCGGAGGTACCTGCGAGTGCAGATAGGCAATCACCTCACAGAGCTGACAGGCCCACCGGTACGCAAGCTTCTGGCTGACCGGACCGTGTGTTTTGACGTAGTTTTGCATGTTCTCGCCCGGTATCATGTCCATGATGGTATAGACATAGCCGCTCGGGCTTTCGATCACGTCATAGATGCGCGGAAGATACTTGTGCTTCAGCGTCTTGAGGATGTTGGCCTCCGCGCGCTCATCCATCCGTCCCTTGAACTTCTGTTTCACACGCTTGATAACGACGTCAACATCCAAACTGTCTTTGTGCGCGCGGTACAGTGTGCCCATCCCGCCCTCGCCAAGAGGTCGGATCGAACTGTAGCCGCTTCCAAGATCCGCCGCCCATTGACTGGTTTCGTTATAATTCATGCACATTCCTCCACACGACTTTTAAGACGGAAATTCGTCTTTCAGACTATCAAACTCCGATTGAATCTGCGACCAGTCAAAATCATCGCTTTCGCCGCTGTCCTGCGACGGGTCATAGGTAGGCGCCGTCACTGTCCCGGACGATTCGGTTCCCTGTCCGCTTCCCGCGCTGCCGAGGCCCTTTCGGAGAGCCTCCTGAGCCATCGAATTTGCGATGCCGGCCGCTTCGCCGGTGAGTCCGCTTTTTTCCACGACCTTGCTTGCTGCGCTGTCCGCTGCTTTCTCGGCCACCTTTTGGGTGACCGTCTTAGCGTTGTCTTTCGCATCAACCTTGACACTTACAGATGCCGATTGCCCCGATTCATCCTTCAGGAAATCATTAATCTGTACCGTCAGCGTGCAGGTTCCATCCGAGTTCGTTTTGATCTTGGTATCGATGGTGTTGAAATCGACGCCATTTGTTTCCGCATTCTGGAGCAGTTTCTCAATGCCGATTTCATCGTCTAGTGCCGCATAGTGTGCTCCCAGCAGGGCATAGGGGTCGGCATTCTGCGGGTCTGCCGCAATCCACGCCTCGCCCACGTCTTTTGCAAAGACCGAATTCAAGTCATTCCAAAAGTGTTCCGAAAGCATCTGGAAGGGAACGTTTCCACCACCGCTTTCAAAGACCAGCTTTGCATCATCCAGAAATCCTGGAAGAAAGTCCGCCTCGTCATCAAACACTTCCTGCGCCTGTTCAAAGACCTTGTTTGCCTCATCGGCTTTTCCCTGTGCTGCATAAGCGGCATACAGGCCCGCATAGGCTTCCTTGTTCGTCGGGTCGTGCTGGATGATATCGATATACTGCAAGATTGCGTTATCATAATCCAGCGAGGTCAAGTAGTTCGTTCCAAGATTCAAGACCTTGGCTAGCGAAAAGACCTCTGCCGTCTCCGAATCTGAATCGGTGGATAATGTTGCCATCGAGCTTCTCGGACTGCATCCTGCCAGTACTATTGCAGCCACTGCCACCAGTGCTGCAACGATGATTTTTTTACTCTTCATTGTCTGCTCCTAAAGCCGGACTCCTATCATCTTCGTCCGCCGCTTCTATCAGCTGAAACTTATTTGCACCATCTGCCAGTGCGACAATACTTTTCCCGGACACATAAGTCGGCACATTATAAGGAATACGCACCCCATTGACGAATACCCCGTTCCGGGAATGGTCGGTAACATTAAACCCAAGATCCTTTCCATTATATTGAACCGTACAGTGAATCCGGCTGATTTTTTCGCCTCTTACGATAAGCGACACCTCCGCTGGGTTCCGACCCAGTTCCACCGATCGTCCGGGTATCAGCTCAAAGCTTCTGCCCGCCAAACTTCCGGTCAACCCAGACAGTCTCCCCCGCATACAGGGCGGGGGAGGTTTCGTGTTGGGGTTGTCGTGCACTTCCGTGCGCTTTTGCCTGCTCCGCTCATATGCCTCAGCCAGTCGGTTCGTATCCTGAATTGCTCGATACATTGCGACGAGATATCCAAGAACCGGAACCAGGATCATCCATACAAAGAAGGTTTCGCTGTCCTGCCGGACCTCCACATCGTATTCCGCCGCATTGTCACAAATGCGATCCACGATCTCCGCAAGCCACACATATTTGTACACGCCGAATGTCAGGACACTGAACAGCATCATTTTTTCGACGCCCACCGTATGTTTTCCATCCTTTTCGCACAGAATGTTGACATCCTTCGCCCACAAGTCCATGAAATAAAAATGGTAGACCGAAAACGTCACGAAAGACAGCAGCACATACAACAGTAAGCTCCGATCCTGCTTCACCTCATCTGTTCCGCGATCCTGATTCGTTCTTTTTCTGCGTCTCTCAGGCATACTGCATCACTCAGCTCAGCCGGATGATATTGTTGTTATCGCCCAATGCAAGCTCCGTTCCCCGGGTCAGTAGCACCGGAGAATTCGCAGGGAGGCGGCTTCCGTTTACGTAGGTGCCGTTGCTGGAAAAATCGGTAACACGATATTTCTGAACCTGACTGTTGAACATGACCTCACAGTGGCGGCGGCTGATCTTCTGCGCACCCTGAGAAAAAACGATCTTCGCATAGGCAGGGTCTCTGCCCAGAATGACCGGCTGGTTCGGCTCCAGCGGATAGCTCGAGCCCGCATACATACCGGCGACCCCCTCCAGAGCTGCTCCCGCAGCTCTGGAAGCAGCCGGGATATGAGAAGTCGGCTTCTTTCCACTGGTGCTGCCAATCCCCATCAATTTTTTCGGATCTACAGCAATCGTCATTCCGTTGCCGTCAGTGGACGGTTTGATGTCATCCACCATGACCGGGCGGCCCTTCATTTCTTCATAAACAAAAGCAGTTGCCATCATCTTGTACGGTGCAACATACAGGACAGAAAGAATACCGCCGGTAAGCAGACTCAGAATATTCCAGCCGAGATAGCTGAGGTCAAAGACAAACAGGTCGAATTTATGACCTTCCGTCATTACCTTGCAGCGTTCCATGACCTGTTCTGCATTCAGCTGCGGATGATCTGCCTGCACCAGAGCCATAGGCCAGAACTGATATGAACGGTAGGCCGCAACAACGAGAGCTGCAATCATGCCGATCATCACCAGCAGCATTGCCGCCAGATAACTCCGAGAAGCCGCTGCAACAACAGCCGCCAGCAACAGCGTAGCAAACTGGATCAGAACCGGGATCCACATGATCGTCAGCATCCGCACTCCTGTAACAAGGGCAAATTGCATAAAGAAATCAAATGCATCAAAGATGCAGGTGACTTTTGGTCGGATTCCATTCTTCCGCAGAGAAAGATAGTACCGGTATCGTGCCACTTCAAACGGCCCGGCAACTGCTCCACCGGCGATAGCACCGACGAGCGTTGCAATCGGAGTAATCAGCACATAGGCAATGATGATTCCCGCCAGACCAAACAGCTTGAACGGTGCCGACACAACCGCCGACACGACCCCAATGCCGCCTGCGATCATCGCACCCAGCAGGACACTTGTGATTGCCGCAATCACCCGATACAGAATCTCCATGCCGACCATTCCGGACAGATTTCCGTTTTCATTCAGAACACGTTTTGCCTTTTCTTTATTTCCAGCCCGATTTATCACAACGATTCCCCCTTATTTCGTTTTACCAGTGGAATTTTTCGCTGCACAAGGGAACAAACATCAGTTTCGTGTCGCCGATGCTGAGCTGGTCCATGGCCTTCAGCTCAATTGGGTTGAGCACAAGCTTATCGTTCACATAGAACAGCTCTTTAGAGCTGCCCGGCTGCGCAAGATACACATTACTACGCGGATCATACACAACAATCGCATGAGAGCTGCGGGAAACCGTGTTGTCGCCAAGGATGCAGACATCCATCTCCGAAGAACGACCCACAAAATTGCGGCCCTGATGCAGACGATAGTCGGTTCCCTTATTCACACCTTCCGTGCAGACGAGCCAACCAACAACTGGTGCCGACTTTTCTGTAGCACCGTCCAACATATCTGCAGTTACAGGGAGCGTGCGGTCATCGTCATCGGGGATTGCAGTGCTCAGAGGTTCAGTCGCTACGCTGGGACCCGGCTGAGACACCGGGACGTCCAAAGGAACCGTCGTCTGATCCGGCCCAACGTTCACACCTTCCATGCCGCAGAAGGGGCAGCTGCTGAACCGGGAAGCATCGTAGTGGTGGCCGTTGGGGCATTTCATCAAATTCATAATAAAGTCCTCCTCAAGTAAAAAGTTTGTTATATTCTCAGCAGACGAATTTCTGCCGTAGAATCAAAAGTTCCCTTTACACCCGAATCTATACGGTGTACAACAATGCACAGGTGAGTTGTTGGGATTATTTTCTGTCGCAGAGTAGCCCACTCTGCGATAATGGCGAAAAAACAACGGTAATTCGTTTGGCAATTCGGATTGACGGCTTATTTGACGGAAATAAAATCTGCCAGCTGTTCCATCGTTTCCCGCTTCAGCTCCAACGAAGGATGAACATATCGATTCATTGTGATGGTAACAGATGAGTGTCCTAAAATCTCACTCAGAGTTTTGATGTCGATTTTTGCTTCCACACAGCGTGTGGCAAAAGTGTGCCTTAAAACATGAAAATTCCTTTTTTCCAATCCACAGGCATCCAAAATCTTGTGAAATCTTCGCTGAATGCACCGCGGTTCGATAAACTTCGAAGGAGAACCGCTCAAAAAGAATCCGGTGTGACTCAGGGAATAGCGCTCCAGAAAACCGAACAGCAAATTTGAGATTGGGATATTCCGATTAGCGGAGCTGCTTTTGGGAGACGCAATCTCGATATGTGTTTTTTTGCTCCCAGGTACCCGATTCTGGATACGTTGCATCGTCTGACAGATATAGATATTCCTTTCCGAAATCGAGATCTTTTCCCACGTCAACGCACACAGCTCCCCGATACGTATTCCTGTCAGTAGACAAAGAAGAATCCCCAGATTCAGAGCATCGGGATGTTCCTCTAGATATTGCTGCAAAATCATCTGCTCTGGGAGGCTTAAAATGGGCAACGACTTTTGCGTCTGCTTGACCCTGATATCAAGAACCTTCGAATCTACGAATATACCGAGTGTTCCTGCATAATTCAGAATGCGACGCAGAACAGAGAGCACATCCGAGATTGTCTTGGGAGAAAGACCGGTTTTATCCTTTTTTCCGTGCAGTTCAAGGTGTTTGCAAAGCTTCCTTACCATTTCTTTTGTGATCTTCTCGATTTTTACTGTCTGGAATGATGGCATGAGATAGCATTCGATTAGCGTCCGATAACGAATGTAGGTGGATTCCTTGAAGTTAATGGAAAAGGCGTCAAGCCACTCCATGGAAACAAGTTCAAATGTACTGTTTCTGGTTCTTTCCTCGCTTCCGGATGGTTTACCTTGGAGCTGGAGCGTGTGCTGTAGATCACATCGCACTTCGCGGTAGGAGGAAGCATACAGATAACCATATTTGGGCTTTCCCAGCGCATTTCGCGACTTTATGTAGCGTGCTTCCCAGCGGCCATCCTTCCTTTTATAAATGTTCAATCCTTTTCTTGACACAAAAACCTTCCTTTCGTT
>OKVE01000472.1_pt1 | contig 15224 bp, 8 predicted proteins | sample 1604781 | NCBI WGS metagenome assembly OKVE01 (sample SAMN01760918, study PRJEB22395) | human gut metagenome
CCCATCTGTGCATAGTGGCGGAATGTGGCTTCCGTATCTTTGGCAGAATTTCGCCAGCTTGCCCAGAGAATGATGCCGACGTCCTTCTGGTTTCCGTAGGCTACCAGTTCCTTTAAATCGATATCCGGATTCAGGTCTTTCAATAAGGATTCGTTTCCGCTCCAGCCGTCATCGATGATGATATATTCCAGGTTGTTGTCGGCGGCAAAGTCGATGAATGCCTTATAAGTCGGGGTGTTCATGCCGGCTTTGAAGTCTACGCCAGTCAGGTTGCAGGTGTTCCACCAGTCCCAAGCCACTTTGCCGGGTTTAATCCAGGAAATGTCTTTGATGCGGCAGGCGGGGGCAAGACGCTGTGCCATGTCATTGTCGGCAAGCTGCGTGTCCTTTTCGGTGACGAGCACCACACGCCAGGGGAGCTCCTGCTTGGCACAACGGGCGATGTAGTCTGCACGTTTTGTCGGTATCAGGTTCAGCCGGTTGTGTCCGCCGATTATTTCCTCCAGCGGATAGGGGGCAAATGCTGCCTGCACTCCTTGACGTGTCTGGGGATTTACAGTGAGGAACATGCCGGGATAGTTTTCCAATCCGGCTTCCATGATAACGGCTTTCTTTCCTCCGTCCAGGCAAACCATCAGTGGGGTGATGGAGAGTGAGTCGGTGTGCATTTTGGACAACGGGGCTTCGTCGTAGTAAGACTCGAATGAGAAGCAATAGCGCTCACCATTGCGGTTGTCGTTTATGTAAGGTACAAATGCTTGGTAATCCTTGTCGAAATTGAAGTCCGCTGTTTCGTTGAGGACGATAAACGGCTTGTTCTGTTCGGAAATGAAGCGATAGGCAGCGCCGTCATCGTATGCGCGGAACTGTACACTGTAGCCTCCGCGGCATTTCAGTGTCAGCTGGTTGTAGACATCTTCCACACTTGCCTTTTTGTAGAGGGGAGTGGGGAAGGAGGACTCCACGGACTTGCGTTCTGCACGGATTACTTTTACATTTTTACCGAAAGTTATTGCTTTCTTGGCTGATTTTTCATCTCTGCCTTGCAGGGCGATGGCAGAGGGTTGCAGCACCGTGGTTCCGTCGTGTGCTATCTGCCAGGTGAGGGCTTCTCCGGCATCTACCGTAACGGATAGTTTTCCGTTGGGTGATGCAAGTTGGTATTGCTGTGCACGGACCGTGCCCAAGCAAAGGAATAATAAACAAAAGGTTTGAATAAGGAGGCTTTTCATGTTGATTTATTTTTGAATGATTTTCTTTATCTTCTCCAGTTCCTCGGCAGAGAAGTCTGTATTTTCAGTCGCTTTCAGGTTATCTGCCAGTTGGGTAATGGAGCTCGCTCCGATGATGACGCTTGTCACCAGGTCGTCCTTCAACAGCCAGGCAAGTGACATCTCGGCAAGGGTTTGCCCGCGTGAGGCAGCAACCTCGTTGAGTGCCTTGATTTTTTGCAGCGTCTCGTCGGTCAGTGCTTCTTTCTTTAGGAAAGCCCCCTTTGCCATGCGCGAATCTTCGGGAATACCATTTAGGTAGCGGTTGGTCAGCAGGCCCTGCGCCAGCGGGGAGAAGGCGATGAAGCCGGTTCCGTTCCCTTTGGCTTGCTGCAGGATACCTTCTTCTTCCGGTTCGCGGTTGAAGAGATTGTATCTGCCTTGATAGAGCAGGCAGTGTACATCCCGTTCTTCCAGGTATTTGTAGGCAAACTCGGCCGCCTCTTTGGGATATTTGGAGATTCCTACATAGAGTGCTTTGCCTTGCCGTACGATATCAACCAGTGCTTGCAGGGTCTCTTCAAGCGGAGTATCCGGGTCGTAGCGGTGGGAGTAGAAGATGTCCACATACTCCAGGTTCATCCGTTTCAGACTTTGGTTGAGGCTGCTCATCAGGTACTTGCGTGAGCCCCACTCCCCGTAGGGGCCGGGCCACATGTCGTGTCCGGCCTTGGTGGAGATGAATAGTTCGTCCCGATAGGGCATGAAGGATTTCTTCATAATCATTCCGAAAGTCTCTTCGGCGGAACCGTAGGAAGGACCGTAATTGTTGGCGAGGTCGAAATGTGTGATTCCACGGTCGAAGGCATAGTGCGCCATGGCCTGGGAATTGGCAAATGTGTTCACGTCGCCGAAGTTGTGCCACAATCCGAGTGATATTTCCGGCAGCAGGATGCCGCTTTGCCCGCAACGGCGGAATTTCATGCCGTTGTCATAGCGTTCGGGCGCTGGAGAATAAATAGGGTTTATCATGATATTGTATTTTGTGGGTTATCCCATTATTACTTCTACTGTATGCGTGCCCGGCAGATGGTTCACCACATTGCCTTCTATCGGCTGGCCGTCTACTGTGACGGACTTGATGCCTTTGCATACACCATCGGGATTCTTCACGGTAATATGATATTTCGCTCCGCGGAACTTGCGCTTCACGTTGAAGCCTTTCCAGTCTGACGGGATACAAGGATTGATTTCCAGACCTTCATACGAAGGCTTGATGCCGAGTATGAATTGCGTGATGGCATACCACATCCAGGCAGCCGTTCCCGTCAGCCAGCTGTTCTTGCCTTCACCGGGACGGGCGGCGTCCTTGCCGGCCACCATCTGGCAGCATACGTAAGGTTCTACTTTATGCAGGGCACTGTGCTCTTCGGTGTACGACGGGCATATCTTGCGGAAATACTCCCAGGAACGGTCGCCCCGGCCCAGTACGGTTTCTCCGATGATGACCCACGGGTTGTTGTGGCAGAAGATACCTGCGTTCTCCTTGTAGCCGGCGGGATAGGTGGAGATTTCTCCATACTCCACAACATAGCGGGTGAAGGGTGGATTGTTGAGTACAATACCGTGTTCGCAGTCCAGGCGTTCCTTTACGGAGTCCAGTGCTTTTTCTACCATACCTTCTTCCAGTCCGATGCCTGCCATGGTGCACCAGCCTTGCGATTCGATGAAGATTTGTCCTTCTTCGTTCTCTTTGGAACCTACCTTGTGGCCGAAGTAATCGTAGGCGCGCAAGTACCAGTCACCGTCCCAACCATGTTTTTTTACGGCTTCCACCATATTGTCTATGTAGGTTTGTGCGCGGTTGGCTTCGTCGTCTTTGCCCAAGCGGCGGCACAGTTCCACATAGTCGCGTCCGCACACTACGAACAAGCCGGCAATCATCAGCGATTCCGCCTGACTACCTTCCGTCTGGTTTTCCGTGGTCTGGAAGGATTCATTCGGGTCCCAGGAGAAGCAGTTCAGGTTCAGGCAGTCGTTCCAGTCGGCACGGCCGATGAGGGGCAGCATGTGGGGGCCGAGGTTCTCGATGACATGGTTGAAGGAAACGCGCAGGTGCTCGAACAGAGAAACCTCCGAACCCTCCTTGTTGTCGAAGGGAACGGGCTCGTCCAGGATGCTGAAGTCTCCCGACTCCTTGATGTAGGCCACGGTGCCGAAGATAAGCCACATGGGGTCGTCGTTGAAGCCGCCGCCGATGTCGTTGTTGCCGCGTTTGGTCAGCGGTTGGTATTGGTGGTAGCATCCTCCGTCGGGGAATTGAGTAGAAGCTATGTCGATGATTCGTTCGCGGGCGCGTTCCGGTATCTGATGCACGAAGCCCACGAGGTCTTGGTTGGAGTCGCGGAAGCCCATTCCACGACCGATGCCGCTCTCGAAGAAAGAGGCGGAACGGGACATGTTGAAGGTAATCATGCACTGATACTGGTTCCAGATGTTCACCATGCGGTCCAGTTTTTCTTCGTCGGTCTTCACGACGTAGATGTCCAGCAGGCGGTCCCAGTAGGCTTTCAGTTCGGCAAAGGCAGCATCTACTTTGGCGGTAGTGTCGAAGGCCGAAATCATCGCCTTAGCCTTTACCTTATTTATAATAGGTGAAGAGGGTACACTCTGCTTGAACGCTTCATGCAGAGATTCTTCACGTTCCTCGAACTTTGCCTCCTGCTTGTTTTCCACATAGCCCAGCAGGAAGATGAAGTCGCGGCTTTCGCCGGGTTGCAGTTCTACTTCCAGATAGTGCGAGGCGATGGGACTCCAACCGTGGGCAATGCTGTTGCCCGGTCTGCCTTCTACTACCCGTTCCGGGTCGGCAAACTCGTTGTAGAGTCCCACGAATGTTTCGCGGTCGGTATCGAAACCGTCTACGGGTGTATTGACACTGTAGAAGGCGTAGTGATTGCGGCGTTCCTTGTATTCCGTCTTGTGGTAGATGACAGACCCGTCCACTTCCACCTCTCCCGTGGAGAAGTTACGCTGGAAGTTCTCCATGTCCGTAGCGGCATTCCACAAGCACCATTCGGCAAAGGAGAATAGTTTGAGTTTTCTCACTTTGGCAGAAGTATTCCGCAAGGTCAGCTTCTGCACCTCTCCCCAGGTCTTCAGTGGGACGAAGAAGAGCAGGCTGGCTTCGATGCCGTCTTTGGCTCCGGTGATGCGGGTATAGCTCATGCCGTGGCGACATTCGTAGCTGTCGAGTGCGGTCTTGCAGGGCTTCCAGGTGGGAGACCATACGTTGCCGCCTTCATTGATATAGAAGTAGCGTCCACCGTTGTCCATCGGCACGCTGTTGTAGCGGTAGCGGGTGATGCGGCGGAACTTGGCGTCCTTGTAGAAAGAGTAGCCTCCGGCGGTATTGGAGATGAGCGAGAAGAAATCTTCATTGCCCAGGTAGTTAATCCATGGCCAGGGTGTCTTGGGGTCGGTAATGACGTATTCGCGGTTGTCGTCATCGAAATATCCGAATCTTTTGTCTTGCATATTATTTCTTGTATTTAGTTTGATACATTCTTCGTCAGTTGTACCATCCGGTCATTTTTCCCGGAAGCACGCTTCAAATTTAAAAACTTTTCTCCTATCACCCTTGTTTGCCCGGCGTGTTTTTTCCCCTCGGAAACATGAAGTACCGGAAAATGATACAAAAGTATCACCGCACGAATCTTTTTCGCTCTATCTTTGTAAACACATTTTATGATTAACCGATATGAAACACTTATTCGCATTTCTGTTCCTTCTTGGAATTACCTTTTCTCTTTCTGCCCAATCCGTCCGCGAACGTATTTTGCTGGACGACGGCTGGCAGTTTGCTTTTGGCAATGCTTCCTCACCGGAGAAAGATTTCGGCTGCGGAACGGAGTACTTCAACTATCTGACCAAGGCAGCCTCTATCCATAATGAGGGCCCTTACTCTCCCAAGTTCAATCCGGAGAAGTGGGGTGTGGACTGGAAGACGGTCAATCTTCCGCATGACTGGGTGGTTGATTTGCCTTATGCCAAAGAGGCGAGCCACAGTCATGGCTATAAAGCCGTCGGCTATAAATTCCCCGAAAACTCTGTGGGATGGTATCGGAAAAGTATCACTGTTCCGCAAGAGGACCTCGGCAAACATCTTTATCTTCAGTTCGACGGTATCTTCCGTGATGCCCGTATCTGGATAAACGGTTTCTACCTGGGACACGAACCCAGCGGCTATGCCACGCAGGTATACGACATTACGGAATACCTGAATTACGGAGAAGAGAATCTTATCTGCGTCCGTGCCGACGCCACGCTCGAGGAGGGCTGGTTTTACGAAGGTGCCGGTATCTACCGCCATGTATGGCTGAACAAGACGGCGCCGTTGCATGTAGCTCCTTTCGGCGTATTTGTATCTTCCACGCTGGAAGCTCCTTTCGACAAGGCTGTGCTGGTGACCGAAGTGCAGATGAAGAATTCGGGAAAAGACCCCGTCTCCGGCAAAGTATGGTGCCGTCTGCTTGATGCCGACGGACAAGTGCAGATGGAGGACGAGGCGGAAGAGATAACCCTGCTGCCGCAAGAAACGCGTAGCGTAAAGGTGCGTACCAAAGTGCTGAATCCCCAGCTATGGAGTACAGAACATCCTTACCTTTATAAAATGGAAACCAGCGTCTGGCAAAACGGTAGGCAGGTGGACGTGGTGGCCACCCCGATTGGTATTCGCGACATCCGCTTCGATGCCGACAAGGGCTTCCTCCTGAACGGACAGCCTCTGAAACTGAAAGGTGTGAACATGCACCAAGACCACTCCGGAGTAGGTGCCGGCATTCCCGATGCCCTGCAAGTGTACCGACTGAAGGAACTGAAGAAGTTCGGCTGCAATGCCTACCGTTCTTCCCATAACCCGATGACTCCCGAAATGCTCGATGCCTGCGACAGCCTCGGCATTCTTGTAATAGAGGAAAACCGTCTGACGGGCGTCAACGAGGAACATACCCGCCTGCTGAAACGTATGATAGACCGCGACCGCAACCATCCGTGCATCATCCTTTGGAGCGTAGGCAACGAGGAGTGGGGCATCGAGTGGAAAGAAAGCGGTACACGCATTGCTGCCACGATGCGCGAATATTGCCACCGTTTCGACCCTACGCGCCTCATGACCGTTGCTTCGAGCAGTGGCCCTGCCATTTTGATTCCCGCAGACGTGGCCGGTTATAACTACATCCTTCAGAACCCTGTGGAGCAGCACCGCAAGGATTATCCCGGTCGCCGGGCGCTCGGTTCGGAAGAGACCACGGGCTGTGGTACGCGCGGCATCTACTTTGATGCCCACGGCAAAGGCCACATGGTGGCGCACAACCGTAAACCGAACGGGCCTGACAGCCTGCTGAACTGCATCGAGCGTGGCTGGAAATTCTATGACGAACGCCCCTATCTGGCAGGTCTTTTCTATTGGACGGGTTTCGACTACCGCGGTGAACCCAACCCCATGAAGTTCCCGGCTACGGGCTCACAATTCGGCATTCTGGACTACTGTGGCTTTCCCAAGGACGAAGCCTGGTATCTGAAGTCCTGGTGGACGGATGAGCCGGTGCTGCACATCCTTCCCCACTGGAATCTGCAAGGTCACGAAGGTGATAGCATCGACATTTGGGTATACAGTAATTGCGATGAAGTGGAACTGGCTGTGAACGGCAAGAAACTGGAGCGCAAACCGATGCCCCGAAACGGCCATCTTTCCTGGAAAGCCGTTTTCCAGCCCGGTGCAGTGAAGGCTGTAGGCTATAAGAACGGCAAAAAAATATTGGCCCGTACTGTGGAGACTACCGGTGCTCCTGCCCGTATCTCCCTGACGGCAGACCGTTCCGTCATTCAGGCAGACAATCGGGATGTGGCAGTGTGTAACATTGAGTTGCAGGACAAGAAGAAACGTTTTGTCCCCACTGCCTGCAACGACTTGACAATAACCGTCTCCGGTCCGGTACGCATCCTTGGGGTGGGGAATGGAGACCCCGCTTATCGGGCTACGGAACGTCCGGCCGACGCTGATGCACGCACCTATCAGGTAAAGGCATTCAATGGACTTGCACAGGTGCTGTTGCAAAGTACCGGCGAAGTGGGAGAAGCCACAATGACGGTCGTTTCGGAAAACCTGCCGGAAACTTCCTGCGTCTTGAAGCTGCAGAAGTAAGCGACTTATCATTCATATCATCCGGCGAAGCGGAGACCTTTCTTTTGTTTATGGGGCAAGAGAGGGATCTCCGCTTCTTTCTTCCTCAAACTATAGTGTGTAAGTGTACGAGATGCGCATCTCATACATCCTTACATTAGAGCCTGAGGGGGAGAAGAACGGAAGTTTTGCTTTTCCGGGTGGGACTTTCCCGGGTATCTGCTCATATATAACAATTAATACCTCTAAATGTAACAAATGGTACTGTTGTGGGATTAAAAAGAATGAGTATATTTGTGGCATGATATTTTTTTAACCAATGCCTATGGAAAACCAGAACTATATCATGAGGGAAATAACCCCTCTGTCGGAACGTGACTGTTTCTATATTGCCGATCGTCGCAAAACAGAATTTACCTACCCCATCCATTGTCACGCAGAGTATGAACTGAACTTCACGGAACATGCTTCCGGCGTACGTCGTGTGGTGGGCGATTCTGCCGAGATTATCGGTGATTATGACCTGGTGCTGATAACCGGTAAGGAGTTGGAGCATGTATGGGAGCAACATGAATGTACCTCCGGGGATATTCGGGAGATTACCATTCAGTTCTCTCCCGACTTGTTCTTCGGGAACGTTGTCAACAAGAACCAGTTCGACAGTATCCGTCGGATGCTGGAGCGTGCACAGTGCGGACTTAGTTTCCCCATGCAGGCCATCATGAAGGTGTACAACTGGCTGGATAAGCTGGCTTCCGAGGAGCAGGGCTTTTATGCCGTGATGAACTTTCTCCGTATCCTTTACGAACTTTCCCTCTATGACAATGCCCGGGTGTTGTCCAGTTCTTCGTTTGCCAAGATAGAGACTTTCTCTGACAGCCGCCGGGTACAGAAGGTGCAGAAATACATTTCTACCCATTATCAGGAGGATATCCGGTTGGCTTCATTGGCCGATATGGTGGGCATGACCCCGGTCTCTTTCAGCCGTTTCTTTCGCCTGCGCACCGGCAAGACGCTTTCCGACTACATTATTGATATCCGTCTGGGCTTTGCCACGCGTATGTTGGTAGATTCCACGCGTACCATTGCAGAGGTGTGCTATGACTGCGGCTTCAACAATCTGTCCAATTTCAATCGTATGTTCAAGCGGAAGAAGGGATGCTCGCCGAAGGAATTCCGTGAGAATTATCGGAAAAAGAAGCTGGTGATATGATAAAAAAGTATTGGTATTCTTCATTGAAAGTGCCTATTTTTGCACCGATGATTAATACTAATATCTGATATCATGAAAAGAGTTTTTTCCTTATTTTTATGTCTGCTGTGTGTATGTGCTGTGACGGCGCAGATACGCGGCAATGAAATCCGTGTAGTCGTTTCACCTGACCATAGCGATTGGGTGTATCGTCTGAATGAGAAGTGTACGTTTACCGTCCGGGTGCTGAAGGCACAGAACCTCTTGTCCGATGTCAAGATTGACTATGAACTGGGCCCCGAGATGTATCCTACTGAAGTAAAGAAAGACGTGGTGCTGAAAGATGGTACCTTGAAGTTGCAAGGCACGATGAAGACTGCAGGCTTCTTGCGTTGCAAGGTCAAGGCGCATGTGGACGGCCGGACTTATGAAGGGCTGGCTACATCGGCCTATGCTCCCGAGCAGCTGCAACCTGTGACGAAACTTCCTGCCGATTTTCGGGATTATTGGGCCAAGACCTTGGAAGAGGCGCGCAAGACTCCGTTGAATCCCCTTATGACGCTGCTTCCCGAACGCTGTACGGAAACGGATAATGTATATCAGGTCAGCTTCCAGACAAAAGCTTGGGGAGGACGTTTTTACGGTATTCTCAGTATTCCCAAGAAAGAAGGGAAGTATCCGGCTTTGCTGCGTGTGCCCGGTGCGGGTGTCCGCCCTTATGCGGGAGATACGTATACGGCTCCTGGAAAGGTGATTACATTGGAGGTGGGTATCCACGGCATTCCCGTCACGATGCAGCAGTCTGTATATGATGCGCTGGCAGGTGGGGCGCTGAGCAATTACTGGACGTTCGGCCGCGACAGCCGGGATGCTTCTTACTATAACCGTGTGGTGGTAGGCGCTTTGCGTGCTGTGGATTTTATCTGTTCGCTGCCGCAGTACAACGGGAAGGCGCTGGGCGTTACGGGCTCCAGCCAGGGCGGTGCCTTGTCTGTGATTACGGCGGCTCTTGATTCGCGCGTTACTTTCCTGGCGGCTGTTCATCCTGCCTTATGCGACCACGAAGCGTTCTTCAAGAAGCGCGCTTGCGGCTGGCCCCATTATTTCTATTATTACGGTGCTCCCGATGAAAAGCAGCTTGAAACGGTGCGCTATTATGATACGGCAAACTTTGCCCGCCTGCTGAATGTGCCCGGTTGGTTCAGTTGGGGGTATAACGATGAGGTCTGTCCTCCCACTTCCATGTATGCAGCCTACAATGTGATTTCTTCTCCGAAGGAACTGCATCCTTATCTGGAAACCGGGCATTACTGGTATCAGGAACAGTGGGATGAATGGCTGGACTGGATACGGAGACAACTTAATGTGCCAATGTGATTAATCACATTGGCACATTAATCTGATAATATAGTATCATTTTTTATGATATGAGCCGCGTATCTTTGTGTATCGCTTAAAAACTGATAATATGAAGAAACAATTCCTTTTGCTGACAGTACTTTTATTCCTTTTGGGGGCATGTGCCCCTAAGCCTGCGGAGCATTCGTTTATTAAGGTCAATGCCGATGGACAGTTCGTTCGCGACGGAAAACCCTATTATTTTGTAGGTACCAATTTCTGGTACGGTGCCATTCTTGGTTCCGAAGGTGAAGGCGGCAATCGTGAACGGTTGCATAAGGAGCTGGACTTTCTGAAAAGTATTGGCATCAACAACCTGCGCGTATTGGTGGGTGCTGACGGTGAAAATGGCATAAAGACGCGGGTAGAGCCCTCTTTACAAGTGGCACCGGGCGTCTATAATGATACTATTTTAGCCGGATTGGATTATTTTATGAATGAACTGCGTGAACGTGATATGACAGCTGTCCTCTATTTGAACAATTCCTGGGAATGGAGCGGTGGCTATTCCGTTTACCTGCAATGGTCCGGACACGGTGATGCCGTGGTACCTGCCGTAGACGGATGGCCCGCCTATATGGAGTATGTCAAGCAGTTCCCCCAATCGGACAGCGCGAAGGCCTTGTTTGCCAATCATGTCAATTATATTGTTTCACGCACCAATAGGTATAATCAGATAAAATATGTGGATGACCCCACTATTATGTCTTGGCAGATTGGTAACGAGCCTCGCGCTTTCTCTGACGAGAACAAGGAGCCGTTTGCCCGCTGGATGGCCGATGTGGCTGCACAAATCAAGTCACTCGACCCGAACCACATGGTGTCTTCCGGCAGTGAGGGCTCGTGGGGATGCGAAATGGATATGAATCTTTTCGAGAAGATTCATGCCGACCCCAACATCAATTATCTGAATATCCACATCTGGCCTTACAACTGGAGTTGGGTGAAGGCGGACAGCCTGAAGGAACTTCTTCCGCGTGCCAAGGAAAATACTAAGAAGTATATAGATGACCACATGGTCATTGCCCGGAAGTACAGCAAGCCGATCGTTTTGGAGGAATTCGGTTTTCCCCGTGACGGTTTCAGCTTCTCCAAAGAGGCACCGACCACTGCCCGCGATGAATATTACCGTTATGTATTCGACCTTATCCGCCAGGACCGTGAGAGCGGCGGACTCTTTGCCGGATGCAACTTCTGGGCATGGGGCGGTTTTGCCGGACAAAATCCCGGCCATGTATTCTGGGAAAAGGGAGATGACTATACCGGTGACCCGGCTCAAGAACAACAAGGACTGAACTCTGTCTTTGCCACAGACAGCACTATTGAAATAATTAAAGCGGAAAACCGGAAGCTGCAAAATTGAACCTATCCGTGCTTTTCCGTGTAATCCCTGACTGAAAATTAGAATGTAAGCGTGTACAAAGCGTTTGTACCGTTATATAAGAAAGATTATTACTCTAAATACTAAGTATGATATGAAAAGCATATGGAAAGTTATGTTGGCGGTTTGTTGCCTAGGTATGACCATTGGTTGTGGAACAAACCCGTCGAAGAATGAAAATGTAAAGGAAACGCTACCGGCATTGGTGGTCAATGGTACGCAGTTGATGAATACCGAAGGAGACACGGTGGTATTGCACGGTGTCAGCTATGGCTGGCATCAGTTCTGGCCCCGTTTCTACAATGCCTCTTCGGTTGCTTATCTGGTCAATGACTGGGGCGCACAAGTGCTTCGGGCCTCTATGGGAGTGGATTTGGATAGCGCCTGCTATGTGAACAAGCCCGAATTCGGTATTGAGTGTGTTACGAAAGTGGTGGATGCTGCTATCGAGAACGGCGTTTACGTCATCATCGACTGGCATAGCCACAATCTGCGGCAGGAAGAAGCAAAGGAGTTCTTCACCCAAATGGCTACCCGTTACAAAGGGGTTCCTAATGTCATCTATGAGGTTTTCAACGAACCGGTGGAAGACAGTTGGGGGCAGGTGAAGGCATACTCTGTGGAGGTTATCAAGACGATTCGTGCCATAGAACCGAATGCCGTTATCCTCGTTGGTTGTCCGCATTGGGACCAGGACATCCATTTGGCTGCGGACAATCCTATTACCGGATATGACAATATAATGTATACACTTCACTTTTATGCCAATACCCACGGACAGTGGCTGCGCGACCGCGCCGACTATGCTTTGGGCAAGGGCTTGCCGATTTTCGTTTCCGAATGTGCCGGTATGGAGGCAAGTGGGGACGGCCCCATCAGTAAAGAAGAGTGGGGGAATTGGCTGGACTGGATGCAGCGGCATTCCATCAGCTGGGTGGCCTGGTCTTTGTCTGACAAGGATGAGACTTGCTCCATGTTCTATCCGTCGGCTTCTTCCGAGGGAAACTGGAAAGATGCAGATATGAAGGAATGGGGAAGAATGGTACGGGACGAACTGAAGAAATGACCCTTTCGGGAAAAAGCAATATGATTTAACCATTAATAATTTAAGAAAAAAAGAATTGTGCCTATGGGAAAAAAGGAAAAACGGAACTATGAAGACATGGACTGTTTGGAAGTAAACCTAAATGTCAAGGCTGTGATAGTATATCAGGGCTTTTTGACTCAGTCTCATTTTTGTTAACTAAAAAAATCTTCTTTTGGGAGGTTTTGTGTTTGTTTTAAATCTAAGAAATACAGTATGAATTTGAATTTTAGAAAGACAGCGCTGCTTGCGGGGATATGCTCGGTGTTCAGTCTGGGTTATGCTCCTCAGCTTTTCGCAGTATCATCGACGGATACCGTTGAGGCAGTGCAGCAAACAAAGAAAATTACGGGTGTCGTCAGTGATGCTATGGGCCCTATTATCGGTGCCAATGTATTGGAAAAAGGTACAACGAATGGTGTAATTACCGACATTGACGGTAACTTTGCCTTGAATGTGAAACCAGGAGCTACCATTGTAGTCTCCTTTATAGGCTATGTCAGCCAGGAAATAAAGATAACGAACCAGACAACAGTGAACATCACGCTGAAGGAAGACTCCGAGATGTTGGACGAAGTGGTGGTTGTGGGGTACGGTACGATGAAGAAAAGCGACCTTTCCGGTGCTTCCGTTTCCATGAGTGAAGACAAGATTAAGGGTTCTATTATCACCAATCTCGACCAGTCCCTTCAAGGGCGTGCTGCCGGTGTGACGGCAGTCAGCACTTCCGGTGCTCCGGGTTCTTCCTCCTCTATCCGCGTACGTGGTCAGGCCACTATCAATGCTAATGCCGAGCCGTTGTATGTAATTGACGGTGTGATTGTACAGAGTCAGGGACAAAGCGGTTCATCTTATGGTTTGGGCGATGCACTGGGTAATGGCTCGGTTTCCACCATTTCTCCGCTTTCCACCATCAACCCTGCTGATATCGTCAGTATGGAAATTCTGAAGATGCTTCGGCAACCGCCATTTACGGTGCGCAAGGTTCCAATGGTGTGGTTTTGATTACGACCAAACGTGGTAAGGCGGGTGAGGCTAAGTTTACTTATGACGGTATGTTTGCCGTTCAACGCCAGACAAAGCGTCTGGATATGATGAATCTGCGTGAGTATGCCACTTATTATAATGATTTGGCAAACATGGGTGAAATCTCTGACCCTAGTAATTATTATGCCGATCCTTCTCTGCTGGGAGTAGGTACAAACTGGCAGGACGCCATCTTCCAGACTGCTTTGCAGCATCAGCACCAGATTTCGGCACAAGGTGGTACAGAGAAGATACAATACTACGTATCAGCTTCCTATATGGATCAGGACGGTACCATCATCGGTTCAAACTTTAACCGTTACAGCTTCCGTGCCAACTTGGATGCCCAACTGAAGAAGTGGTTGAAACTCGGTTTGACCGCCACCTATACAGCAACGGGTGATGACCTGAAACTGGCAGACAGTGATGAAGGTTTGATTAACTACTCGTTGACCACTCTTCCTGATATACCTATCTATAATCTGGATGGCAGCTATGCCACCGTTGTTCGCGAAGGCTACACGAATCCTAACCCGATTGCCCTTGCCATGATGGATGACATTCTGCTGGACCGTCAGAAACTGACGGGTAATATTTTCTTTGAGGTTACTCCGATTAAAAATCTGGTATGGCATGCCGAATTGGGTTATGACATCAGTTCCAGCAAAGGTGAGCGCTACAAGCCGATGGTTGATTTGGGTGGATGGGTACGTTCCAGTAATGAAAGCAATATCCAGAAAAACAGCAGTACATTCTGGCAATTGAAGAACTATGTGACCTATTCCGGAAACATAGGCGACAAGCATCATTATACAGCCATGGTGGGCCAGGAGTGCTGGGAGTCCAGCTATGACTTCACGAGTGTGTTCAATAGCGGTCTGCCTTCGGATGAAGTGCACAATCCTGCCTTGGGTACGGGAACCCCGACTATCAATGCAGGTTTTGGAAGCTCGTCTATGGCATCTTTCTTTACACGTCTGACTTATAACTATGCCGACCGTTATCTGGGTACTTATACCTATCGTTATGACGGCTCTTCAAACTTCGGTCCCGAGAACCGTTGGGCAGGCTTCCATTCATTGGCTACTTCCTGGCGCTTTTCCAACGAAACGTTCTTTGAACCGTTGAAGAAGGTCATCAGTAACGGTAAGTTGCGTCTGGGATGGGGACAAACTGGTAATGCCAACATCGGTGGTTATGCTTGGGGTACATCCATGAGTCGTATGCCTTCCGGTCTGGGTATGGGGTATCGCCCCTCCAATATACCGAATACTTCCATCAAATGGGAGTCCCAGGAGCAATGGAACGTCGGTGTGGATTTGGGATTCCTGCACGACCGTATCAACCTGACGGTAGAGTGGTACAAGAAAACTTCCAGTGATATGTTGATGCCGTTGCAGTTGCCTTCTTATATGGGTACTTCCGGTAATGCCTCTTCTGCATTGGCTGCTCCGAAAGGTAACTATGGTGACATAGAGAATACCGGTTTTGAAATCTCTCTGAACACACATCCTATTACGGGTAAGTTTGAATGGGATTCTGACTTCCAGATTTCTTTCAACAAGAACAAACTGAAAGGATTGGCTGGTACAGCCAATGCGCAGATTGTGGGTTACGGACAGTGGACCGATGTAGTCAGTGTATCCAGTGTAGGCGAATCACTTTATAACTTCTATGGATTTGTTTGTGATGGTGTTTACAAGGACCTGGAGGACCTTCAGACTTCTCCGAAACCTGCCAAGTACCCG
>OKVE01000483.1_pt1 | contig 15029 bp, 8 predicted proteins | sample 1604781 | NCBI WGS metagenome assembly OKVE01 (sample SAMN01760918, study PRJEB22395) | human gut metagenome
GGACATCTTGGCGGTTTAAACTTTGCTAATTTGGGAACATGCGGACATTCATTAAAAATTATGTTACTCTTCTTAAAAAATCACATCTGAAACAAAACTTAAACAAGTAATGCAAAATGAGAAATTAATTAAAATTTTATATCTGCAAATAATTGATACAGACAATACGTCCAAACGAATAAAAAATAAAAATTCAACATATAGCCAAAGCAAAATCTAATTCAGATAAATCAAGAATTTTAGATTAAAATTTGTATACACTCTGCCTGTTTTTACGAAAAAAGCATGAAATAATACAAGAATATGGCCAATTTACACGAGTAATTTTGATTTATATCACGTTAAAAACGCATTTGAGACATAAAGAAACGTTGATGCAACATTAGTTAACATCAAAAATTTGATAATTTTATATTTTTGCAATGTTGAAAACTTTATAAAAATACCATAAAAAGCATTATCGCTAACAAATGTAGTGCGATGCATATTTTTCGCAAGTTTTGGGCACAGGAGACAAAATTTAATGATACAAATTAATGTAAGTCTCCACGCCCACAGCTGCGGAACAAAGGTAATAATAAATAAAGGAATAAACAATGAAAGAGATAAAAATTCTAATACCAAAAATGTTTAACTTTGATAACTCAAAAGACTATGGATTACTTTAAATCTAAATCAAATCTACGAGGAATCGTGCTGGCATTCGGATTAGCCTGCACTGTTTCCAATGCTTTTGCGGTATCACTGGCAGCACCACCAGAGACTGCCGGGCGAAACGCAGCTATGGCTGTACAACAGAAACTGACCGTAACAGGTAACGTAAGCGATGCCGAAGGCCCGCTTGTAGGTGCAACAATCAAGATCAAAGGTACATCAACAGGCGCAGTATCCGACATTGACGGTAACTTTAAGATCTCGGCAAATCCTAATGATGTTCTTGAAATATCATATATAGGATACATCACAAAAGAAGTAAAGGTCAACAACAAGACAAAACTGAGCATCGTGCTCGAAGAAGAGAAGCACTCACTCAACGAGGTTGTTGTCATCGGTTATGGTACACAGAGACGTGAGGCTGTAACAGGTTCAGTTGCCAACGTAACCGGCGACGAGCTCAACCAGATTGCAGCCACCAACGCAGCTCAGGCTCTGCAGGGACGTGTTGCCGGTGTGCTCATGACACAGACATCATCAAAACCGGGTGCCGAGATGCAGATACGTATCCGTGGACAGCGTTCACTTAACGCCAGCAACGACCCGTTGATTGTATTGGACGGTATACCGTTCATGGGTCAGCTCTCTGATATCAACCCTGGCGACATCAAGTCGATGGACATCTTGAAGGATGCATCTGCCACAGCCATCTACGGTAGCCGTGGTGCCAACGGTGTAATCCTTATCACAACAGTCAAAGGTATGCAAGGCTCACCTGCCAAGGTAAGCTACAACGCATACGTGGGATTCAAGACCGTATTCCACAAATATCCTATGATGAACGGAAAGAAATTTGCAGAAATGCGTAAATATGCCGGACTGTACACCAACTCACTCGACGAGAGCGATGATACAGACACCGACTGGCAGGATCTGTTCTACCGCACAGGTATCACCCAGAGCCATGACATAAGCATCCAGGGCGGTACTCAGGGCGGAAGCTACAGCTTCGGAGCAGGCTACTATCACGACGAGGCTGTTATCCCTACTCAGGGCTACGACCGTATATCTATTAGAGGTAACTTCGACCAGAGTGTTGGTAAATACTTCCGCTTCGGTCTTTCTACCAACACCAACTATCATGAGACTAAGGGTAACAACATCAGCATATATAACGTTCTGTCAATGAGCCCTCTTGCTTCTCCATACGATGCTGACGGCAACCTGAAACGTACAATACACATGCCTCTCGACGAGACATTCGTACTCACAAAGAGCGTTGCCGAAGACCTGAAGGATGTATGGCTCAACGAAGACAAGGGCCTCGGTTCATACAACACAATGTTCGCAGAAGTTAAATGTCCATGGATTGAAGGTCTGAGCTATCGTGTAAACGTAGGTCTCAACTACCGTTCAGCCAAGAACGGCGTATTCACAGGTACAGGTGTCAACAGCACCAACCCCGACGCTATTAACAGTGCATCTGTTCAGCAGGACGTAACAAGAAACTGGGTTGTTGAGAATCTTGTTACTTACGACCGCACATTTGCCGAGAAACATCACCTCAACCTGACAGGCCTCTACTCTGCAGAGCAGACAACATTTGAGCGCACATATATGTCAGGCCGCGGAATCCCGGCAGAATACTTCCAGTATTACAACATCGGCTCTGCAACCGACGAGGTTTCAGTCAACCCAAATAACCAGAACTACTGGCAGAGCGGACTGATGTCATGGATGGGCCGTGTAATGTACACATACGACAACAAGTACATGCTGTCAGCAGCAGTACGTGCTGATGCTTCTTCACGCCTGGCCAAAGGTCATCAGTGGCATACATACCCAGCTGTATCTGTAGGTTGGAACATCTCACGCGAGAAGTTCATGCAGAAACTCGACTGGATCGACAACTTGAAGATCCGTGTAGGTTACGGTGAGACATCTAACCAGAGTATCGATCCCTACTCAACACTCGGCGCACTGAGCACACGTCCTTACAACTTCGGTCCGGCAAGCACAGGATTCCTCCGCGGATACTATGTTTCTACACTGCCTAACGAGGAACTTGGATGGGAGTATTCATCAACATGGAACTTTGGTCTTGACTTCTCACTCTTCGGCGGCCGACTCAGCGGTACAATGGAGTATTACATCCAGAACACCAACGACCTTCTGCTGAGCGTATCTCTGCCTGCAACATCAGGTGTAGGAAGCTACATGGCTAACATCGGTAAGACACGCAACAAGGGATTCGAAATGAGCTTGAACGGTGTCATCATCGACAACAAGAACGGATGGACATGGGATGCAGGATTAAACTTCTATGTTAACCACAACGAACTTGTTTCACTTGCTTCTGGCGCAACAGAGGATATAGGCAACCGCTGGTTCGTAGGTCATCCTATCGACGTTATCTACGACTATAAGAAGATTGGTCTGTGGCAGGAAGGCGATCCTTATCTTAACATCCTTGAGCCGGGCGGCAACGTAGGTATGATTAAGGTTGAATACACAGGCGACTACAACGCCGACGGTACTCCTACACGTCAGATCAATCAGGATGATATGCAAGTTATGGATATGGAACCGGATCTTATCGGAGGTTTCAACACCACAGTAGGCTATAAAGGCTTCGACTTCTCAGTTATCGGCGCATTCCAGATCGGCGGTACTCTTATCAGTACTCTCCACTCTTCTAACGGTTATCTGAACATGCTGTCAGGACGTCGCGGACAGATTGATGTTGACTACTGGACAGAAGATAACACAGACGCAAAATACCCGAAACCGGGCGGCATAATGTCAAGCGATAATCCTAAATACGGAACCACCCTCGGATACTTCGATGCAGGCTATCTTAAGATACGTGCCATCACTCTCGGTTACGACTTTGCAAAACTCAAGGCTGTAAAGAACTTCGGTATAAGCAAACTGCGTGCTTACTTCACAGTGCAGAATCCGTTCGTACTGTTCTCTCCGTTCACAAACGAGTGCGGACTCGACCCGGAAACAAACACTTTGAGTAATGATAGCAGCACAATGGCTGTAACAATGGAAGGCTACACAGGTTCACACACACTGCCTGTTGTCGGCTACAACACTCCTTCTACACGTAATTTCTTATTTGGTATAAATCTTACTTTCTAAAAACGAATAACCATGAATACGCTTATAATGAAAATAAAGAACTTTGGTATAGCTTCTTTAGGATTATTGATGCTTGCTTCATGCTCTGACATTCTTGACGAGCAACCGCGTACAAAGTTCGACCCGAGTTTCTTCGGAACAAGCGAGGGTATCGAAGGCGGTCTTACCGCTCTCTACTCGCATCTGCGTGATACTTACGGACACGCTTATTATTACAATATCTGCGAAACTGGTACCGATGAATATACTTACGGCCACGATGCCGACGCAAACTTTAAGGATGCCGACCTGTCTGGCGTAGGCTCGCTTACATCACAGTCAAGCCGTTCTGATGCTTTGTGGAACAATGTATTCACATACATCAACTCAGCCAGCGGTATCATCGAGAACGGTGAAGCTGCCGGAATGTCTGAGAGCCTTATCAGCGAAGCAAGATTCTTCCGTGCTTTCGACTATTTCCGCCTCGTTCAGACTTTCGGAGGTGTGCCACTCGACCTCGGTGCAGGTGAACTGAAGTTCAACACATCACCTACACGTGTATCAAAGCGTAACACAGTGCCTGAGGTTTACACAAAGGCAATATTCCCCGACCTCATCACAGCAATCAATAACCTGCCCGAAACAGGACGTCTGACAGGCGGACTGACAAAGACAGCAGCACGCATTGCTCTGGCTCAGGCTTATCTTACTTACGGATGGTGGCTTGAGAATCCGAATGACATCCCTACATATCCTGTATGCGACCGTGTTGACCCGGACGGACACGATGCTCACTGGTATTTCCAGCAGGCTTACGACATTGCACTGCAAGGCATTCAGAACCCCGGTCCGTTCTCTCTCCAGCCTACATTCTATGATGTAAACGTTGGTACAAACGACCGTAACAGCGAAATCGTACTCTATGCAGACCACACAGAGAACAGCGAGGAGTTCAACGGAGGTTCACTCAGCTATGGTAGCGGTGCCGCTCCTGACAACTTTGCAGGATGGATGGTTACATGGAACTATCCTAACATGACAGCTACAAGAGCTGACAATGGTGCAAAGTTCACTCCGGTACTTCGTGCAGCGACACAGGATCTCGGCCGTCCTTGGACACGTATGGCTCCTATTCAGGAAGTATTCTATAATACATTTGCCGACAAGACACATGACTCTCGTTACGATGGTACATTCACAACAGTATTCCGCGCAAACTGGAATCTCGACCAGGCTAACTATGGTTCACTGACTCAGGCTATCAACGCTAACGAAATGCCAATCGGTGTAGGTGATGCCGTTCTATCATTCATCGACAATGACGATCCTAACATCGTATATGGAAATGAAAACTCTGTAGGCGGTGGTGTATTACCGGGACGCTCTGACTATGTAGTAGGCCCTAAAGCTATCAGCCGTCTGAAATATCCTACACTTTGGAAGATTGGTCCTTATCGTACAGACAACAACGGAACAGTTGGTCAGCCTAACGCAGGTAGTACCCGTCCGTTCCCTGTTCTGAAATTCTCTGAGCTTTACTTCGCAGCAGCAGAGGCTGCAGTCAAAGGCGCAACAACACAGCCGGGCTACTCAGCACGCGACCTCATAAACGTTATCCGCGCACGTGCCGGAAAGTGGAGTTTCAGCAATGCAAAGAACGAGGTTTATGTAGCAGACTTCAGCAAGGAGATGACAGACGCAACTCCTCAGACTATTACAATCGACTATATCCTCGATGAGCTGAGCCGCGAATACTTCGGTGAGGGACACCGCTGGTTCGACCTTGTACGCACACAGAAATGGGAAGAACGTGCAAAGACATATCATATCGCAGGTATGAACGCAACAGACACTGAACCTATAGAATATACAAGAACCATCCCGAAGGAGTATTATCTGCGTCCAATTCCACAGAGTCAGCTCGACGCTATGGAAATGACAGACGAAGAGAGAGCTGAATTCCAGAATCCTGGATATTAATAAGCTTTTGATTCTGAATCAGCAAAAACAGACATAATGTTTCTATAAACTTTATTTTTAGTAAAGTTAATAAGGGTGAGCCGGACATCGACTATTTAATACTTAAGTTTTCAACAAAAGTCCGGCCACCCTTATAATACAAGAAAAAGGAGTCATATATCCACATACAAAAATGTGTTATATGACTCTTTTTTATTTCACCTGTTTCTTCAACACGGTTTTATCATTACAATAAATATGAAAAACATGCTTGGAAAGAAATCATTAAAAACATTATTTGCTACCTTATTTCTAGCAATATCTACAACAACAAATGCAAATGACACTACACCTGTAAGCACAAAATATCTAAGCAATGTGCCGCAATACATAAGCTATGAAAAAGGTCAAGGAGCTTTTTGCATTGCAGAAAACGGCATAACTGCCAATATCTGTGTCTCGTCATCCGACTATGAAGGCGTAAGAAGGGCTGCTGCCGACCTCGGCGACGACATACGCAAGGTTACGGGAACAGCAGCCAAGGTTACTGTAACCGACAAAGCTGCAAAAGGCACTGTAATAGTTGGCACCATAGGAAAAAGCAAAATCATCGACAAGCTGATAAGGAACAAAAAGCTCGATGTTACGGGCATTGAAGGCAAATGGGAATCTTTCGTAATACAGACCATCGGCAACAATCTCGTTGTTGCGGGCAGCGACAAGCGCGGAACAATATACGGCATATACGACATTTCTGAGAAGATTGGCGTATCGCCATGGTACTGGTGGGCTGATGTACCGACACGAAAGAGCAGCAGACTCTATGTAAGCCAAGGCAGATATGTGCAGCCTTCGCCTAAGGTTAAATATCGCGGCATATTTATCAACGACGAATGGCCGTCGTTCGGAGGATGGGCAAAGACACGCTTCGGAGGCATCAACTCCGACATGTATGTCCACATGTTTGAACTGCTTCTGCGCCTAAAGGCCAACTTCTTGTGGCCGGCCATGTGGGACAGCGCCTTCAACGAAGACGACCCGCGTTGCCCCGAACTGGCAGATATGTACGGTATTGTGATGGGCACATCGCACCACGAACCCATGATGCGTGCCCACAAAGAATATACAAGACGACGCGAAGAGATTGGCCCGTGGGACTATAACGTTAACAAGGCTAATCTTGACAAGTTTTTCAGTTATGGAATTGAGCGCAACAAGAATTACGATAACATGATAACAATAGGCATGAGAGGCGACGGCGATGTGGCAATGGGCAAAGGCGACGACGAAGCCAACATGAAAACGCTGTCGGAAGTGATTGCAAGTCAGCGCAACATCATCAGCAAGGTTTACGGAAAAGACGCTAAAGACATTCCGCAGCTGTGGGCCATATTCACCGAAGTGCAGCGCTATTATGACAAAGGATTTAATGTTCCCGACGATGTGCTGCTGCTGTTCTGCGACAACAACTGGGGATACATCAGGCGCACCGGACCCGAACGCGAACGCAACCGCAAAGGCGGAATGGGACTTTATTACCACGTAGACATGAACGGCGGACCATGGAACGACCGCTGGGTGAACACAACCACAGTACCTAAAATGCGCGAACAGCTCGGACTGGCATACAAAACCGGCATTGACGACTTATGGGTGATCAACGTAGGCGACCTGAAACCCAAGGAAATTCCTATTGACTTCATCATGCGCTATGCCTGGAATCCTGACGCCATTACTGCCGACGACACATATAAATACACCACGGCATGGGCGGCACAAAACTTCGGTGACCCGTTAGCATCTGATATTGCCTACATCGTAAGCCGTTATCCGAAATACAACTTGTGGAGAAAAGCCGAAGTGCAACGTCCCGGAATATTCAGCGTTGCCAACTATCACGAGACTGAAAGAGTGGACAGTCTGTGGCAGGAGCTGAAGACTAAGGCCATTGCCCTGCGCAGGCAGATACCCAAGGAATATGACGATGCCTTCTTTCAGCTTGTATACTACCCTGCCGTTGCCTCGGCAGGAGTGGCGCAAATGTTCACGGCCGCCACACGAAACAATGTCTATGCGGAACAACAGCGCCCTCTGGCTAACAGCTGTGCCGAAACGGCAAGAAAGCTGTTTGAAGAAGACAGTTGCCTGACTCGCTATTACAACGACACACTTGCCAACGGCAAATGGAAGAACATGATGTCTGACAAGCACATAGGCTACACCCACTGGTATATGCCCAAGCGCGACTCGCTGCCGCAGTTGCTCACCGTAATGCCGCTTGACAAACCGTGCATGGGTGTAAACATTGAAGGCAGCATAAAAGCTGAAGCCAAGGACACGCTGCCTACATTCGACGTGCTGCTCGACCAAGAGTATTACATCGACATATTCAACCGCGGCAACGGCAGTTTCAAGTTTACAGCCAAAGCCGACAAGCCGTGGGTTAAACTGAGCAAAAGCAGCGGTAACGTAACTACTGAAGAGCGCATAATGGCAAGCGTTGACTGGACTAAACTCGACAACGGCAGACATTCGGCAACGATAACCATAAGCGACGGCAAATCGTCGTCACAGATAGCCGTAAACGCAGTAAAGGCAGAAAGGCCCGAAACCACAGAACCTTTCTACGGCAACTTTGCAGGCAACGAGTTTTCTGTTCCGTCATACGGTTACTCTGACAACGTAAAGGGAACAAAAGTCTCATGGACAATGTTGCCCGACTTAGGCAGAGGCGAAGGATGTATGGGTGCTGACGACGTAACGGCAAAAATATCTGAAACAGACAAAGCGGCACAACTTGAATACAATGTACTGCTGCCTGACACTGACAGCGTAACCGTCTGCATAGGCATCCTGCCAACTCAGGACATTAACCCAGAGCGCGGACTACGACTGGCAATAGGAATCGACAACAACAGCCCTATAACAATCGACGCCCGCCAAGGCTTCGTTGACACATTTGACGAATACACTCCGCAGAATCTTGCCATGTCTAAAAATCTGAAACCACTGCCAAAACCGGCAACAAACATAAGACTTACAGGATACGGCGAATTTATGCGCAACGAAGTTTTCGACAATATACGTTGGCTGACAACCCGCCTACACATAAACAAAGGCGGACTGCATAAGTTGAAGATTTATATGGTTGACCCTGAAATAGTTCTCGAACGCATCGTAGTAAATCCCGACAACAGTCATCCGAGCTATTTCGGAGCGCCAGAAAAGGAAATTGCACTACAATAAAGCTAGCCACAGACTATTAATTCATAGGCAGAAGCCAGGTTCGTCATATTTTATTTGCCGTACATCTGCCACACATATTTAAGAGCCCGGAAAGCACAAACTTTTCCGGGCTTTTAATTTTAGACCATTTTATACATACACAAAACAGTTTCCCATTAACTTATGAAAACACTGAATACTCTGTATGACAGAATAAAGGACAAATATTAATTTTAACACTCATTTTATCATAAATCAGAGTTGACAAGCGTTCATTTAAAGGTAACAGCGCAAGCATTTATCCGTCACAAAAGCAGACAACCGTATAAAAAGGCAAATTATAGGCTGTCAAATAGTACAAAACAGATTAAATTGCGTCATTTACATAATTATGAAACGTTTATTTTTTACCTTATTAATATTAGCGGCCGGGATTATAGTGCCCGAGTCGGTATTGGCACAACAGCGCTACCAGATTGGTGTGTGCGACTGGATGGTACTGAAACGTCAAAAGTTAGGTGAGTTCAAACTCGCCAAGGAACTTGGATGCGACGGCATAGAGATGGACATGGGCGGACTGGGCAAACGCAACTCATTTGACAACAAGATGCGCGACCCCAAGATGGTCAGGCTGTTTAAACATACTGCCGACAGTTTCGGAATAAAGGTCGGAGCTGTGGCAATGTCTGGATTCTACGGACAGAGCTTTGCTAAGAAAGAAAGCTGGAGATGGCTGATACAAGACTGCCTTAACACTATGGACGCCATGGGAGCCAAAGTGGCTTTTCTGCCTTTGGGCGGATGCGGCAACAACTGGACCGACTCATTGCAACTGCGCCGGCAGATTGTATGGCGACTGCACGAAATAGGCGAAATGGCTAAGGCACGCGGCATGGTGATAGGCATAGACACACCGCTCGATGCCGAAGGCAACATCAAACTGCTTGACGAGATAAATTCAGACGGCATAAAGATCTTCTATAAATTCCAGACGGCAATAGAAAACAAGCGCGACATAGCCAAAGAAATAAAGACATTGGGCAAAGGCCGTATATGCGCCATTCACGCCAGCAACACCGACGGCGTGTGGCTAAGAAACGACAAGGCCGTAAAGATGAAAAAGATAAAAAAGGCTCTTGATAAAGCCGGATGGTCGGGATGGCTCTTTGTTGAGCGCAGCCGCGATATAAATCAGGTGCGCAACGTTAAGAAGAACTATGGTGAGAATGTTAAATACTTAAAAGAGATAATGCAATGAAAAAGATTTTAGCTATTTTTGTAACGCTTATAACATTTGGAACAACTTACGCCCAGACATTCCAGTTAAAGTCGGAAGGACGCGACCAAAACTATGTAAACAGCATTTTAGGCAGAGCCAAAAAGGTAACTGATGCGCTGAACATAACAGGTACAGATAAGGGCGAACAGGTAAGAAACATTGTTGCAAACAGATATTTCACCCTCAACGATATTTACGCTGAAAGAGACAGCATAAAGAAATCAGCCTCAACCCTTACAGGAAACGAGAAAAAGCTCACACAGGAATTTGCAGAGAGCCAGAAAGACCAGAAACTTTACCGCTCGCACGCAGGTTTCATTGCCGACCTGTCTCTGTTTCTTGACGATAATCAGATTGAAACAGTAAAAGACGTAATGACATATAACGTGGTGAAAGTTACCTACGATGCACAGTGTGACATGATTCCTACACTGAAAGAGGAAGAGAAGGCACAAATTCTTGCATGGCTGAAAGAGGCACGCGAATATGCCATCGACGCTGAAAGCTCTAAGAAAAAGCATGAGGCTTTCGGAAAATACAAAGGAAGAATAAACAACTACCTCAGCAAGCGCGGATACAACCTGCAGAAGGAACGCGAGGAATGGGCAAAGCGCGTGAAGGCACGCGGAGGCACACTTTAAGATGTGTTGACTAAAATAAGATTTACCCATTATAAATTTATACAATGAAAAAATCTATTCTGATAAATATCCTTATATCTGCCGCAGCTGCCACGCCAGTGATGGCACAGCATGGCGGAATAACCGACACGCGCAACAGCAAATATGCCGTTGTCAACTCTACGCCGATTAACGCCGTGAGATGGACCGGCGGTTTCTGGGGCGAACGTTTCGGCGTGTTCAGCGGCACTTCACTGCAGAGCATGTGGGAGACATGGAAGTCGGACAAAGGCAACAGCTATAACAACTTTATGATTGCTGCCGGCGAAAAGAAAGGCAAACGACACGGACCTCCTTTCCACGACGGCGACATGTATAAATGGCTTGAGGCCGTGGCTGCCGTATATGCAGTGAACAAAGACCCGGAACTGGAAAAGATAATGGACCGCGTAATCGACTTGATTGCCAAGGCCCAGCGTCCTGACGGCTATCTGCACACCCCCGTGGTGATAGCCGAAATGAACAAAAAAGCGCTGCAGGACGAAGAGAAAGAGAACGAGACCATAGGAACAAAGGTGGGCACGAGCAAGGACGGCCGTTTCGGCAATCCGCTTAACTTTGAAGCCTACAACATGGGACATCTCATAACGGCAGGAATAATTCATCACCGCGCTACGGGCAAGACAACTCTGCTCAACTGCGCAATAAAGGCAGCCGACTGTCTGTATGACTTCTACATGAATCCGTCGGCCGACGCGCTGCACAAGGGCGTGATATGTCCTTCACACTATATGGCTATAACAGAGATTTACCGCGAGACAGGCAACCCGAAATATCTCGAACTGTCGAAACAGCTGATAAACATACGCGACAGCGTAAAGAACGGCACCGACGACAATCAGGACCGCATACCATTCAGACAGCAATACAAGGCTATGGGCCACTCGGTAAGAGCCAACTATCTTTATGCCGGCGTTGCCGACCTCTACACTGAGGACGGCGAGGCTCAGCTGAAGAAGAATCTCGACTCGATTTGGAACGACATAGTTTACCGCAAGATGTATATCAACGGAGCCTGCGGCGCCCTGTATGACGGAACCTCGCCTGACGGAACTGTATATAAGCCTGACCTTATACAGAAGGTGCATCAGAGCTATGGTCGCCCTTATCAGCTGCCCCACTCTACGGCTCACAACGAAACGTGCGCCAACATAGGAAACATGATGCTCAACTGGCGACTGTTCCAGACTACGGCTGACGCCAAATACACCGACTTGGTGGAAAACTGCCTGTATAACAGCATATTGTGCGGCATAAGTCTTGACGGAAAGAAATATTTCTACACCAATCCGTTAAGAATGTCGGACGAACTGCCATACACGCTGCGCTGGCCTAAAGAGCGAAAAGAATATATCAGCTGTTTCTGCTGTCCGCCGAACACGCTTCGCACACTCTGCGAAGCACAGGACTATGCTTACAGCGTAGGCAAAAACGAGATTTATGTCAATCTCTATGGCGACAATACTCTCACTACAAAGCTCGACGGCATTGGTGAGATAACTCTTGCACAGGAAACCGACTATCCGTGGAACGGCAACATTGCCATAAACGTTAAGAAACTGAAAGGCAAAAAGAACTTTACGCTGAAGCTGAGAATACCGTCATGGTGCAACGGCGCAAAGATAATGGTTAACGGAGAAGCTGTTAACGCTGACGTGAAGAGTGAAACTTATGCCTCGATAACCCGCACATGGAAAAAGGGCGACATGGTAACACTCGAAATGCCGATGGAAACAAAACTCATCGAGGCTAACCCACTGGTTGAGGAATGCCGCGGACAGGTGGCTATACAGCGCGGACCTATTATATACTGCCTTGAGAGCAATGACCTGAATGGGGTTGACATCGACAACGTGGCAATACCTGTTGACGCAAAGTTTGAACCGGTGGAAATGAACATCGACGGCAGCCGTATAATGGCGCTTGAGACAGAAGCCGTAAACCGCAGTGAAAAATCATGGAGCAACACTCTCTACAGAGAAGTGAGCAAAGACAAGAATAAAGTGAAAATACGCCTAATACCCTATTACGCATGGGGCAACAGAGGCAAGAGCGAAATGACAGTATGGATACCCGCAGAATATTAATCGCACTCATAACAACGGCTTATGCCGGAATAAATCTCTATGCGACCGACTTGCTTGTCAAGCCGGGCGCATACGCTATTGAGAAAGCCCTGCAACAGGTACGGGAAGAAAGACGGCTGAACAATGCCAAGGACATAACTATTCACCTTGGCGAAGGCACCTACAACCTTTACCAGCCTATAGTGGTAAGGCCTGAAGACAACGGCACACGCATTGTTGCCGACGGCAAGGTTACAATAAGCGGAGGCGTGAAGATAACCAACTGGCACAAGGAAGGCGAGATGTATGTTGCCGACGTGCCCGACTTCAACGGTCGTCCCCTTGAGTTCAGACAGATGTGGGTAAACGGTAAAAAAGCCATAAGGGCGCGCGACGTTGAAGATTTCGACGATATGTTCAGAATAAGAAGTCTCGACAAGGCTAAAGAAACTATCTATGTGCCAGCAAAGGCTGTAAAGAAAATAGTGAACGCAAAATATGCCGAAATGGTGCTTCACGAAATGTGGTGTGTTGCCAATCTGCGCATTAAATCAATTAAGATAGCCGGCGACAGCGCTGCCGTAACCTTTCAGCAGCCTGAAAGCCACATACACTTTATGCATCCCTGGCCGTCGCCAATGGTTACGCCAGACGGACACAACTCTGCGTTTTATCTGACCAACGCCAAGGAACTGCTCGACAGCGAGGGCGAATGGTATCTCGACGCGAGAGCATCAAAGATATATTACATACCACGTAAAGGCGAGAACATGAGTAAGGCAGAAGTTGTTGTACCTGCCGTGGAAACACTGCTTAAGGTGGAAGGCACGCCCGATAATCCGGTGAAAGACGTAACATTTGAGGGTATAACGTTCAGCTATGCCACATGGATGCGCCCCTCTATAAGCGGACACGCACCACTGCAGGCAGGAATGTATATGACAGAGGCCTACAAGCTTCGCCCAAAGATGGACCGTCAGAACGGCGACCACAAGCTCGACAATCAGGGATGGGTGGGCCGTCCGGCTGCTGCCGTAAGCCTTGACTGCGCAGAAAACGTATCGTTCACAAGATGTGTCTTTGAACATAATGCATCGACAGGACTCGACTACAATACATATATAAAAGGTGGAACCGTTGACCGCTGTACGTTCAGAGACATGGGAGGCAACGGAATACTGGCAGGAACATTCAGTCCGGAGGCACACGAGGCACATTTGCCTTACGACCCGTCAGACCGCAGAATAATATGCACAGGCCTCAACATAACCAACAACCTCGTAACCGACGTTGCCAACGAAGACTGGGGATGCGTTGGAATAGGTGCTGGTTTTGTGAAAGACATAAAGATATGCTACAACGAGATAAACGAAGTGTCATACACAGGCATCAGCATGGGGTGGGGCTGGAATCAGCAGGTTTGTTCAATGTCGAACAATCTTGTGAAAGGCAACCTTATTTACCATTATGCCAAACACATGTACGACACAGCCGGAATTTACACTCTCGGCTCACAGCCCCACTCGTTTATAGAAGAGAATGTGGTTAGAGACATCTATTCGCCAAGCTATGCTCACGATCCTAACCACTGGTTCTATCTCTACACCGACGAAGGTTCCTCTTACATAACGGTAAGGAACAACTGGACGCCGAGTGAAAAATATCTGAAAAACGCAAACGGTCCCGGAAATACATGGGAAAACAACGGCCCTGCCGTAGCTGACAGTATAAAGGCTAACGCAGGTATCAAAGCCGAATAAGCCATTTTGGACCGCAATGAAAACAAACGAACAAACAAATCTATTTACAAATCTAATAATATGGGAAAAAATAAAGGAAGTCTGATAATTCTTTGTTGCAGAAACAGATGTAGAGGCAAAGATTGGGAAGCCCTCTATTTTCTTGCATCTTCATCACCAAATAAAGGTGATGTATTTGGGAGTGAGGTTTTTGTTTGTATCAACCCCTTCGCCCTGCGGGCACTCCCCCTATATTTTGCTGCGCAAAACACCCCGTAATGCTACGGGACACGGCAGGGGA
>OKVE01000487.1_pt1 | contig 14972 bp, 20 predicted proteins | sample 1604781 | NCBI WGS metagenome assembly OKVE01 (sample SAMN01760918, study PRJEB22395) | human gut metagenome
CAAATGGGGCAGGAAGGTGTTTAGTTACATCATGCAAAAGGGGAGAATTAGACATTATAACAATAGTTTTAGGAGCAGACACTAAAAAAATAAGAACAACAGATAGCATAAATTTAATAAATTATGCATATAAAAATTATAAGGTAATAAACATAGAAAATATAATAAATCAGAAATTTGAAGAATGGAAAAATATAAGAGAAAAAGCAATAATAGTTAATAAGGGCATATTAGAAAATGCAACAATTAAATTAGGTGAATTTAAATATACCAAAAGAGCCATAAGAAATGCAGATATAGATAATATTAATATAGAAGCAAACTGTTTAATGTACTTAGAAGCTCCGGTAGAAGCAAACAAAAAAATAGGAACATTAAAGGTAAAAGTGGGAGAGGAAACAATACAAACAATAGATATATTAGTAGAAAGAGCTATAAGAAAAAAAGAAATAAAAGATTATTTTTATCAAATTTTAAAGGTTATATATTGACTTTTGGCAATAAATTTGCTATTATAATTAATAGCTATGCGAAAGTAGCTCAGTTGGTAGAGTGCAACCTTGCCAAGGTTGATGTCGCGGGTTCGAGTCCCGTCTTTCGCTCCAAAGGTGCGATACGAAAGTATCGCAATAATTTATATAAAATAAAAGGCGACATAGCCAAGTGGTAAGGCACGAGTCTGCAAAACTCTGATCCCCGGTTCAAATCCGGGTGTCGCCTCCAAAAAATTCCCTACGTCCTATAAAAAGACGTAGGGTTTAAAACTATCTACAGCAAGGTTTATCAAAGCATTTACATGGTCTTTTATCCCATGGTTTATCACATGGTTTTTCTTCTGGTCTATCACAGTGTTTTTCACAAAAATCATCACAAGGTTTTTCACAAGTATTGTTTTCATGTTTATCACAAGGTTTTTTATGATGCATATCGCAAGGAGGACATTCTAATTTTATACCTTGCAAACATCTACCTTCATGCTTACAAGAAGTACATATTTTACAATGTTTTACCTCGTCAACCCAGATGACTATTTCATAAAATTTATTTGCACAAAGAGGGCCAAAAACAAATTCACCGTGTTCATCAGTAAAAGTATGAGACACAGGTCTTCTTTCTTCTTTTCCACAATCATTAACAACTTCTACAAGTTTAACAACAGCATCACAAACTGGATTGTGACAGCTATCACTTACAACACCATAAATTACAGATCTATTATCTTCTGGTAATGTTATATCTAAGTCAAATTGCTTACCAGTAGCAAGTACACCATCTAACTTTATAACAGGGCACATATTTTTCTCGCATTCCATAAATTTATACTTCCTTTCTTTAAATTATAATATATTATATGATTACAACCTTAAGGACGTTCCTTTTTCCGACAAAATGTCACAAGGATGGATGTCTCCAAAGCGACAAATGCATTGAAAAAAGTTTAATGTTAATATATAATAAGCAGGAAAAATGAGTATATATATATGACAGTATATATGAAAGGAATGAATGGAAAAATGGATAATAGACCAATTGGAATGTTTGATTCAGGAGTTGGAGGGTTAACAGTATTTAAAGAGGTAAAAAAGCAATTGCCAAATGAAAATATAGTTTATTTAGGAGATACAAAAAGGTTTCCATATGGTAGTAAATCTAAAGAGAGTATAATAGAATTGACAAAACAAGGAATAGAGTTTTTAATAGGGCAAAATGTAAAATTAATAGTAATTGCATGTGGAACTGCTACTAGTCAAGCATTAGAAGAAGTAAAAAAGATATATTCGATACCAATAATAGGAATAATAAATTCTACAGTGGAATATTTGGAACATAAATATAGAGATAAAGAACCACAAATAGGTGTTATAGCTACAAAAGGAACTATAAGAAGCAATGGATGGCAAAATAAAATTGAGTTATTAATGCCAAAAGCAAAAATAAAAACAATGGGTTGCCCATTGCTAGCTCCAATGGCAGAAGAAGGATGGACTGATAATAAAATTGCTGAATTAACAGTAAAAGAGTATTTAAAAAACATTAAAAATGTCGATGCACTAATTTTAGGATGCACACATTATCCACTATTTCAAAAAATCATAAAAAGAGAAATGGGGAGAGGTGTTGAAATAATAAACACTGGCGAGAAAATAGCACAAAATCTAACTACATATTTGCAAGAAAATAATATTAATAGTGAAAATAAAGGGCAAGATATAATATATTTAACAGACACCGAATGTAATTTTATTCATGTGGCAGAAAAGCTTTTAGGTGATAAACATATAAGCGAAAAAGTACAGAAAGCAGATTATTTAAAAATTATAAGATAATAAGATGCATAAACTTTGATGAGAAGAATATATTTGTATTAACTTATGTTAGGAGGATATTTTTTATGTTTATTGTTCTTAACAAACAGAAAATATATTCATATTTAATTTCAATAGTTACAGTGTGCATGTTATTTGCATTTGCGAGTGGTATAAATGTAAACGAAAAGTCAATAATAACGTCGACAACAAGCAAGTTATTGCCTATATATAACGTAATTACAGATGAAAATAAGGTTGCTTTAACAATGAACTGTGCATGGAATGCGGATGATATAGATAGTATTTTAGGTACATTAGAAAAAAACAATGTAAAAATTACATTTTTTGTGGTTGGGGAGTGGGTAGATAAGTATCCAGAAGCGGTAAAGAAGATTCATGCAGCTGGGCATGAAATTGCTAACCATTCTAACAAGCATCCACATGTTAATAAGTTAAGTTTAGAAGAAAATATTAGTGAAATAAAACAGTGTAGCGAAAAGGTAAAAAATCTTACAGGAACTGAAACCGTACTGTATAGAGCTCCTTACGGAGAATACAATAATACAGTAATAAATGCGGCAAAAGAAGGAAATCATTTGGCAATACAGTGGAATTTAGACACATTAGATTATACAGGAATTGAAGGCCAGGATATGTGGCAAAGGCTACAAGATAAAATAAAAAGTGGCAGTATAATTTTAATGCACAATGGAACTAAACACACGGCAGATAGTTTAGAGATGTTAATTAAAAATATAAATAATAAAGGACTAAAAATAGTTAAAGTTTCTGACCTAATATATAAAGAAAATTATATTATTGATAATAATGGAGCACAAAAACTAGTTAATGTATAAATGTAAATTAATGTGAAATAATAGAGTATATATAAGCATTAAGGAGATTTTTAAATGTTCTTTATTGGAATTATAAGTGAAGAGAAAAATGAGAAATATATAAAAGAGATGCTAAAACATAATATAAACAACAGTAATGTTATATTTATCAATGAAAAAAATATAGATAACATTAAAAATGTCAAATTTAAAATTATAGTTCTAAATAAAGAATTAATTAATAAAAATTTAGAAAGTATATTATTAAATGCAGAATATTTAATACTTAATTCAGATATTAATGTTAAATTAGTGGAAAACCTGAATTTAAAAGTAATAACATATGGGTTTAATTCAAAAGCGACAGTAACAGCTTCAAGCATTACAGAAGAAGAAATGCTTGTATGCATACAACGAAATATTGTAGATATGTATAACAATAAATTTGAACCGCAGGAAATTAATATAGAAAAAAATGAATTGTTAGATATATATGATAACATGTATATAATGTGTATTAAAATTCTATATGGAAAATATTGAAAAAAATGTAATTTTATGTAGACAAATCCAAAAAAACGTAGTATAATAATAAATGTGAGAGATATTTTTTAATATCATAACAAATAAGGGGAGGAAACCAAATTGAGTACAAATTATGAAGAAAATAACCGCTTAACATTAGTGGGAAAAGTAACAAGTGATAAAGTATTTAGTCATGAAATATATGGAGAAAAATTTTACATATTTAATTTAAGTGTACCACGTTTAAGTGGTAGCGAAGACATTATACCAATAACAATATCAGAAAGACTATTGACAAATGCTGAACTAAAGATTAATGATAAAATCTCTATTGATGGACAATTTAGATCATATAATAGTTATCAAAATGAAAAGAGTAGATTAATACTTACAGTTTTTGCAAAAGATGTTCAATTTTTACCAAATCAAGAAGAAGAGATAACAGTTGGAAAAGATATTATATCTAACGAAGTTGTATTAGATGGATATTTATGCAAAAAACCAATATATAGAAAAACGCCTTTTGGCAGAGAAATTTCGGATATATTATTAGCAGTAAATAGAGCATATAACAAATCAGATTATATACCATGTATAGCATGGGGAAGAACAGCAAGATTTTGTGAAAATCTAGAAGTTGGTACGGAATTAAGAGTAACTGGTAGAGTACAATCAAGAGAATATGAGAAAAAATATGAAGACGGAACTGTAGAAAAGAGAATAGCATATGAAGTTTCAGTATCAAATCTAGAAATACATAATAAAGAAAACAATGATGGAGAAGTAGAAGAAACAAACCAAGAAGCAATATAGAAAAAAAGCACCACAACGGTGCTTTTTAAATTTTTTTCTTTTCCTCTGGGATAACTATTTCTTCAGTTATTTTAGGCCTTGGTTTCTCGATTTCAATATAATCAGTAACAGGGGAGATGTTTAAATCACCATTGCCATTCACAATTTCTATATTTTTTTCATCATTCATTGTAACCACCACCATTAACAATATTTAAGCTTATAATAGCATAATAAAGCAAACAATGTCAATCTAAAGTAGACAGGTTTTATTTTATTTTTGAAGTTTGTCTATAATTTTTTTGTAAACATTTTCTAAAACCCATTTTTCATTTACAACAGTTTCTATATCATTTATATCAATCCATTTAACTCCACTATTTTCATCAGCTTTAATTTTTAGTAATTCATTTTCATCAACTTCTAAAAGATATGTTAAATTTAAATGCACATGAGAAGGCACATAATTGCCTCTTTTTACATGTCCATTAACACATATAATTTCTAAAGAAAATATATCATTCTTTAGAATTTTTACATTCTCAACACCAGTTTCTTCTTTTAATTCGCGTACAGCTGTTTTTAACAAATCAGATTCTCCATCAGCATGTCCACCAGTCCATGCCCATGACTTGTATATATTGTGATATATCATTAACACTTTTGTTCTATTTTTGTTCACAGCCCAAGAAGAAGCAGTGAAGTGACCAAATTCATTTTTTCGTGTTAAAACATCATCAAATTTATTTATATATTGCAACATTACATGTTTATCATTAGCCTCTTGCTCATTATAAGGTATATATTGTTCTATTTGTTCTTTTAAATTCAAAATATCATTTCTCATGTTATTACCTCACCTTCGATTTTCAAAATTTCCTATGTTTTTTATATTTTTACACTCTTTTTTACCATATTATAAATCCACCTTTACATTTTTTTCTTTTTATTTCGTTTGTGTTTATTGTAACATAAACAATAAAAAATTTATATAAATCAGACACAACTTTTTCAAGTTTTGCTAGAAATCTGATAGAAAAATTAATCGTATTTTTAATCAGAAGTTATTCTTATAAAATCCTCTGTTTATCTATTGCTATAAACTTATTTTCATTTTTAAAAGAAACAGAATTTACGACCATATGATTGTGTATATTATCTGTATTTAAGGGAGTTGTAACTGCAAATTGTATGTTGTAGTCTATACAAATACAATTCTACCAATATGAAATATTTTACAAATATCTTCGGTTGTATAAATTATTGGCATTGGTTTTTCTTTTAACTTTGTTGTATTCATAAGCAATCCCACTTTCGTTTGTACATTTTGAAAAGCTACCATCCATTGACATTATTTCTTGAAAATTATATAATATAAATATAGTTTAAAAATATTTGATATATCTTTGCGAAATATTATAGCAACTCAACTATTGCAAATATATAATATATTTTTGCTAAAGTCAACTAGTTTTCTAAAATTTTGTAAAATTTTTTATGAGGTGTGAAATGATTAGAGAAGAAAAAATTGAATTTACTACGAAATGGTGTAAATATAGCAAATATGTGATTGAAAAGAAAGATGATAAATACTACATACTTCCAGATAAAAACGCGAAACCAAGTACATATGATCCATTTGAAATAAAAAATCAAATATTAAAGGATTTATTAGTAATAGGAAAAGAATCAGTTGATAATGAAATGTTTAAATTGGGAAATAAAGAAGTATCAATTGAGGCTTTAAGTAAAATTGAAAAATTTCAAAAGTTAGTTCTTGAATTTGTTAATAACTATGGATTATTAGGTAATTTTAGATTTTTACCAGAAAGCTATGAATTTATGGATAACGGAGAGCTTCCTGTTAATTTAGGATATAATACTTCTATCAATGCATTAGATTTTGAAAAAAAGTATTTTTGGAAAGACTCACAAATAGATTGGACTAGTACAATGAAATCAAATGATTATCAAAGAAATACTGGACTTGATAATATCTTTAAACAGACTGAAGGTGACAGACTTGATGATATTGTTTTTTCTAAAAATTATGCAGAAACAATTTCAGAGATTATTAATTTTGCTACTATTATATACAATAAAAAGCTTTTAATTTGTGCCTACCTTTATGATGATGTATCAGATGATATTAGGCAACTATATCAAGAAAGTATTACTGGAGATAGTTTAAAAAAGCCTAGTATTTCATATGTAGCTGAAGATAGACAAATAAAATTCAAATGGAACTTTATGTCGTTAAGCGAAATAATAGAAACTATTTTATTATTAAATGAAACTTCTGGAAGAACAGAAGTAAAACTATGCAAACATTGTGGTAAACCATTTATTGCAGAAAATATTAAGTCTGAATATGACACTATACAATGTAGAAATAGAGAAAATATAAATAAGAGTAGACAAAAGAAAAATAATTATATTAAATAGTTTTATATTATTTGGAGGTTGGAAATGGAAAACAATCTAATAAATGCAGGATATGATAATTTTATTGTTGAAATTAAAAATAAAATACGAAAAAGTCAATATGAAGCTATGAAGGCTGTAAATACAACACTAATTAACTTGTATTGGGGAATTGGAGAAGAAATATATAATCAACAGCAAGAAAAGGGCTGGGGAAAATCAATTGTTGAAGTTTTATCAAAGGAAATTCAAAAAGAATTTCCAGAAGTAAAGGGATTTTCTGCAAGCAATTTATGGAGAATGAGAAATTTTTATCTTACATACAAAGATATAGAAAATCTCGCACCACTCGTGCGAGAAATTAGTTGGACTAAAAATATTGTTATAACAGAAAAATGTAAAGATAATCTTGAAAGAGAATTTTATATAAAAATGACAAAAAAATATGGTTGGTCAAAAGATGTACTAATCAACCATATTGAAGATAAATCTTATGAAAAATATTTAATTAATCAGACAAATTTCGATGAAACTTTACCTGAAAAATATGTAAATCAAGCTAAACTTGCAGTAAAAGATGAATATATATTTGATATAATGGAACTATCTGAACAACATTCAGAAAGAGAATTAGAAAGAGCTTTAGTTGATAATATTAAGGATTTTCTTGGAGAAATGGGTGGAAACTTTGCATTTATGGGAAATCAATATCATCTAAATGTTGATGGAAATGATTTTTATATTGATTTACTTCTATATCATAGAAGTTTAAAGAGTTTAGTTGCAATAGAATTAAAAATAGGCGAATTCAAACCAGAATATGTTGGTCAATTACAATTTTATTTAACAGTATTAGATAAACAGGTTAAAATGGAAAGTGAAAATCCATCAATTGGTATTATAATTTGTAAAGAAAAAAATAGGACTGTTGTAGAATATGCTTTAAGTAATAGTGACAAACCTATTGGGGTTGCAACATATAAAATTCATGATTCTTTACCAGAGCAAATGAAAGATTTATTACCATCTCCTGAAGAAATAAAGAAAAGATTAGAAGGATTAGATAATGAGAATTAGATGTTTAAAATGTAATGATATAATTGAATCAAAAAATTTACATGATTGTGTAAGTTGCAAGTGTGGTGCTTGCTCAATAGATGGTGGTAAGCAATATACGAGAATAGGTGGAAATTTTAAATACATTAATTGCATAAATGAAGATGGTACAGAAGAACCATTAATAAAAAATAATGCTAAGGTAATTGAAGCAGAAAAAAGATTTTTAAATAAAGAGGTTTAATATGGAATTAAAAGATTTAGAAAAAGAAATTGAAAATATTAAAATTAGAAATGCAAGAGTTGAATTAGATAAAAAGTGGGAAACTTGTTGGACTAGGAAAATATGTATTTGCGTATTAACATATATCGTTGTAATTGCTTATTCATACATAGTAAGGAATTACTCTAATATACTATTAAGCTCATTAGTTCCTGTTATTGGCTTTACACTATCGACATTATCGTTAAAATATATAAGAAAAATATGGGAGAAAAATATTAAATAAATACTTAATTTTTAAAAAAATACATTAAAATAATAATGGAGTTTATAATGATTGATGTAGTAGAAATAACAATAAATGAATTTAAGGAAAATATCTATGATAAATATATTAAACTATTTCCAGAAGATGAACAAAGAAACTGGGGAAAAATAGAAAAAACTTATAAAGATGGAATTGAAAAATTTTATAAAATCATATTAAAAGACATGACTATTGGATTTTTTATGCTGGAAAAATTGAGTGACAATTATCCATTTTATATAGATTACTTTGCTATATTTAATGAATTTCAAAACAAAGGATATGGAACAAAAGCTATGCAAATTCTAGGAAATAAGATTACTGATGGTAAGGGACTAATTGCAGAAATTGAAAAAGAAAATATAAACAATCCAATTACTATAAAAAGATTTGAATTTTATAAAAGACTTGGATTTAATAAGATTGGATCTGAATATTTACTGTATGATGTATTATATACACCAATAATAAATATAAATAAGAATATTGATAAAAGAAATATGGATATTATCTTTTTTGATTACTACAAAACTAATTGTGGAGAGCTGGATGTAAAAACTAAATGTAAAATTATTAAATAAGATATATGGAGAAAACTATGGATGAAAGTAGATTAAATCATTCACTAGCTGTTGCTAGAAAAATGGTTGAAATAGGAAAAGAATACAACTTAAATGATCTTTCCAACATAAATCAAATTAGGTTTATTTGCACCTTGCTTTTTCTCATATATTAATTTACAATTCTTTAATTGTTTAAAAGCTTTTGTAACTGTTTTATCAGATAAACCTAGTAATTCTTGTACTTCTTTTCTAGTAAATATTAGAAAAACATTTCCTTTTTCATCAGCCCAATTATTTTTTGCTGATAATGTTAGTCTATTTAGTAAAAAGCCATAAAGAATTTTGCTATCTGAATTTAAGTTATCTTTATACTTTTTGTTAAAGAATAACTCCATTGGTATTTGATAATATAAATGCTCAAAACATTCATGAGCTTTGTATGGTATAAATTCCATTTCTACATCCTTTCTGATATTCAGAATAGGACTAATAATAAATAAAGGGAGTATTTGATAGATTTATCAAAGATTAAAATTTTTCCCGACATGCAATCCCGACATTTTATATTAATTTTTGGGTATTTTTTGGAACTTTTTAGAACTGTTCCAAAGCACCTATAAAATTGGCACTTTTGCCGAAATTACGCAAAAAAATACAGGTTAGAAATTTGTTTTCTAACCTGATATTTTGGTGCAGATGGACTTAATAAAACTCCCATCTTTCTTAGTATTTCTCATAGATTTACAGCTTACCGTATTTTTGGAACTTAGTTCCAAATTATTCTTATTAAATTTTTTAGTTCCAAATTTTCAATTTTATATCATATAAAATTCTATATTATTATTTTAATTTTAAATATTCTTCTTCAAATCTTTCAAAGTTTTCTTCTAATATAGTATTTGTATCTTGCATATACTTTGTGTATTTTTGATTTAATTCCTTTTGTCTTAAATATGAGTAAATATATCCATAAGTGTTTATAGTTGTAGTAATGTCTGCATGACCTAGAATTTTTTGTAATACTTCAATAGCAATTCCAGATTCTATACATCTTGTTGCAAAAGTATGCCTTAGCATATGAGTATGTGTATCACTTGATTTATAATTAACATAGTGTATTCCTTTTTTCTTACTAACTTTTTTATGTTTTAATGTTATAACTCTAAGTCCTGCATTTTTACATATTATTTTAAATGCTGAATTAACTTGTCCATCAGTATAAAAGTTGCCACTAGGTTTAGAAAATAATACATCATATTTATTTTCTTTGTATTGTTCTAATGCTTTTTGTATCACTGGTACTGCTAAAGGTGTAAGATCTATTGTTCTTAATCCATTTTTAGTTTTAGTTATATCTCCAATTACAACTTTATTGTTTATATCTTTTGTCAATGTTCTTCTAACATTAATGCTTCCAATATTTCCTACAATATTTATATCACTAGGTCTTAATGCAAGTATTTCTCCTATTCTCATTCCAGTATATAAAGCAATTAGTAATATTAGCTTATATTTTGATTTATGAGTTTTTAGATATTCTGTTAAAACATATTCTTCTTTTCTGGTAAAAGCATCAACCTTTTTATCTTCTTTAAAACTCTCTGGCTTTTTAATTCCCTCTCCAATTAAAAATGGATTTTTTTGAATAATACCATTTGCATAAGCAATAGAAAAAGCATTTTTAATTTTACTATAATATTTGTCTATTGAAGAATTAGATTTTGCTCGTTCACTTTCTAAATATTGTTTTATCTGGTTAGCTGTAACATTCTGTATTGGAATATTTGCGAATTTATAATTTCCAATTGCTTTTATAGTTTGCATATGCCTATTATAAGTGTTTGGTTTAATTTCCTTGTTTCTTACTCTTTTGGTTTCGTATGATTCACATATTGAAACAATAGTTGCATCTTTCTCTTTAGTTTTCTCAGTTTTCCCATGAATAGAAACATCTTGGATATATTCAAGCATTTTATTTAAGGCTTCTTCTTTTGTTTTTCCATTAAATTGCATCCTATTTGTATCTTTTGTTGTGGATTTTCTGCCATTTGTTAAAAGCTCTACTTTGAATTTGGGATAAATATAGAATTTATCGCAATGTTCTTTATCTTTACAATTATTGCAATCTTCACATTCTTTCATTTTGAATAGCTTTTTTCTATTAGCACAAAATTCTTTGTGATTACAATTACTACAAGTAGGGCATATTGGTCTATCATTGGCTTTTCTTTTATCTTTAGTAGTATACTCGTGTACAGAATAGTCTTTGCCTTCAACTAAAGTTTTCAAATTTCTTCCTCCTTTAAAAAATTTAAAGGAATACCTTGTCCGTTTTTCATCTCTTGTGATATAATCATTAAAGAGATAACGAAAAGATATCCCATCATTTCGGTCTAATCTCTGTTAGAGAATTTAGAAGTTCCTTTTCTAAGTTCTCATTTTTTATCTTAATGTTATAGATTTTGAATAGTCGTGTCTTTCCTTTAGAAATTCTTTAAAAGCATCTGCTTCAATCCACCAACTTCTACCAACTCTTTGAGCAGGGAATTCATTATTGTTAAATAATTCTAGTCCTTTCTTTGGACCAATTTTTAACAACTGGCATACATCTTTTAAAGAATATACTTTCATTCCAGCAAGTTCTTGCATAAATATCACTCCTTTCGCTTTAAAATTTGGTGCAAAAAATACCTCATCACTAAAGATGGGGTATTACCTTACTTGTTCTTTATAAAATCTTTTTACTTTTCTTTTGTATTTTTTTGGTAAAACATATGAAGTTTTTATTTTATCGTCTAATATTAAATTTCCGTCATTATCTTGTTTATAAACACTTATATTTGATTTTACAAATGCATCAGTAGAAATTCCAAAAGAATGTCTAGACATTTGCCTTGCATCACTATCTAATAAAGCCTGTAGTTTTTCGTAATCTTCTTTATCAGATTTATCTTTTTTTCTTTCATAAGTTTCTAAATATTCTTTATTATATTTAGCTTTTCTTAATTTTGCTTCTTGATGTCTTCTTTGCTTTTCTTCTGGATATCTATCATCATTTCTAACAACTTTTGAAACATATTCGCTACTCACTTTAAAAAACTCTGCAATATCTTTTTGCTTCATATGCTCTTCAAAATACATTTTTAAGATTTCTTCTACCATTTTTTACCTCCTTTCTTGGTTGATTTTTATACTTGCTAAATTTTAAGCATAATAATCCTATATATATTGTACTTACAAATTTTGCAAAAATTATTGCTTTTATTTACTTTATGTAGTACAATTTAAGTATGATAAAGTATCTAGCAACAATCTATGTTAATAGCTAAGCACACTAAAATAATAACATAGTAATTTTTGAAAGTCAACAACTTTTTTAAAATTTTTTAAGAAATTAGGGGGAAATTATAATGATTAAGGAAAAGAATCCCAATTATAAAGGGCTTTGGGCTAAATATAAAAAATATGAAATTTTAAAAATAAATAATGAATACTATATTAGACCAGATAAAAAAGCTTCTTATGAAATCTATGATGTGTTTGATAAAGAAAAAGAACTTCTTGTAGATTTTCTTTTAATTGGTAGAGAAGCTATGAATTATGCAGATATAAATGATGCTAATTGTGATTTAATGTCTACAGAAACTAAATATCAAGATATGATTTTAGATTTTGTAAATAAATATGGTATGTTTGGAGAACTTACATATAGATTATTAAATACTCACATAATTTCATCTGGTAAAGCACTAACTCAAGGATATTCTAATATTGATGAAGTGTCTGCTAGTACATATATAAAACCATATTTTATTGGTAATGAAGATATACAAAGAATAGATTTCGATCATGGAGTTAATGAAGATATATTAAAATATGTATATGGCTCTGATAATCCAAATGGAGATTTATTAAATAGCTTTGATAAAGGCGAAGATTTTAGTATTGTATTTTCTAAATGCTATACTGAAAAAATAGCTAATATTTTAGTAATGGCTAGAGCTTTATATAGAATATTTAATTCAGTAGAAAATAGCTCTTGGACTGAAAATGAAGATAAAAAAGCAATATATCAAAAATATGCAAATATGTTTAACCCTAACAATGTAGCATTTAATTTTGATTTTGCAGATGAAAAAACATTTTTAAATTGGAATTTCAATTCTCTATTCCAAGCTATTGAGCTAATACTTGCTTTTAATGAAACAAATGAAAGAAAAGAAGTTAAAATGTGTAAACATTGTTTTAAACCATTTATTGCAAAAAATTTAAATAGTGATTATGATACAGCAAGTTGTAGAAATGTAGCAAATGTTTATAGAAGCAGAGCAAAAAATAAATAAACTAAAAAAGCAAATAACCTTTAGACTAAATCTAAAGGTTACTTGAAATCAACTTGACCGTCTTTCAGGTCTAAATGTCTTATTTATTGAGTGTATTTCAACTCATAACAGAATTGCTTCTGTTAATATTATTATACTCAATTTATTAAAAAAAATCAACAAAATGTTAAAAATTTTTAACATTTTGTTAAAAAATATGTTAATATAATGCTAATTTAGCTTTTAGGAGGCATAAACTTTGAATATAAATGATGAATTAAACAAACTAAATACAAACCAACAACAAGAATTAGAAAAATGGTTTGCTGAACAAATATTTAAATTAAATAAAGTAAATAAAAATGAACAACTAAACTATGTGCCATATGTTACTAGAAAACAAGTTGTATGGGTGGATTTTGGAGTAAATGTTGGTCAGGAATTAAATCATTCACACCCTGCTGTTGTACTTTATTCAAGGCCAAATGTTGGTACAGTTCTTGTTGCTCCACTAACAAGTAAATCCAACACATCTGATGTTGTTATTGATATTGGAGAAATAGAAAATTTTGAAGGGTTTTCATATTGTAAGATAGACCAATTACGAGCAGTAAGTAAATTAAGAATACAAACTAAAAAGCATGAAAATAAGTACTATAATAACTACAATAGAGAAACTGGAGAATATTCTAATCCAGAATTATCTACAGAACAAATGAATTTAATAGATAAAGCTATACAAGAATTGAAATTTAAATCGAAATAAATAATGGCAAAGTTTTGGCAGAGTAATGGCAGAGCTTTATCTTACTGCTTAGATAAAAAAGCAGTAAGTTTAGCAGTATGAAATGACAAAGTATAATTCATTAAAGGAAAGGAAGTTTTTAATGGAGAATATAGTAATTAGAAAAGCAATTTTGGAAGATGTTAGCTACATCCAAAATTTAAATAACGAATTATTTAAATTGGAAAAAGAAAACTATGACACAACTTTAGTTTTGAACTGGGCTTTAACAGAAGAAGGCAAAGATTATTTCGAAGATTTAATCAAAAATCAATATGTCATAGTCGCAACATTAGAAGATAAAATTATTGGTTATCTAGCAGGTTCAATAAATGAAAAAGGTAGTTATGAAGAAATACAATATGGTGAAATTAATAATATGTTTATAAAAGAAGATTACAGACTATATGGCATTGGCAAAAAACTAATAAATAATTTTAAAAATTATTGCAGAAATAATAATATCAGCAATTTAAAAGTGGTTGCAAGTTCAAAAAACAAAAATGCAATAGAGTTTTATAGAAAAAATGGATTTGATGATTTTAATTTAACTTTAACTATGAATATTGGAGATTAAGATATGGATGGATTTTATGTAGGAGATATAATTGGCAATTCATATACTCACGAAAATGAGAAATATAACTTAAAAACAAAGGATTTTGAACTATTTACAAATAGAAGTAAATTTTCAGATGATACTATTCTATCTTTTGCAACTATATATTGGCTATTGCATACACATCATGAATCTACTGAAATGATAACAGTTTTAAAAAAATTTTACGAAGAATACCCAGATAAAATTCCAACTATCTATGGAGAATCTTT
>OKVE01000510.1_pt1 | contig 14601 bp, 8 predicted proteins | sample 1604781 | NCBI WGS metagenome assembly OKVE01 (sample SAMN01760918, study PRJEB22395) | human gut metagenome
GCATTTGCTGAAGCTCCAAAGCCACCGGTCACATAATAGAGTTGCCGGTCAGCTCTTTGATACTCCGGCTTGAGGATTGCCGGGTTAATGGCGATGATTTTGCCGTTGATGTCGTTCTTGTAGTGATCAGGAATACAATCTGCCTGGGTGATAACCGTCACGGGAATATCCAGCTTTTCAACCTCTGCTCGGAACTTTTCGGCGTCTTGCTTGATGCGTTCTGCAAAGAACAGGGTAGCATCAATATAATCGTCGCCAACAGCGCATTCGGTAAACTTCTCAAATATGTCGTTGCGCTCTCCGTAGCAGCAGAGGAAGCGTTCACCGCTGCTATCCTGCTCGTTTTCGGCAAGGATGATTTCACGGGAGCCGACATTCACGGCGCAGAGGACGGTGTAATCACCGACCTTTCTCTTTTCATTTTCCATAGAAATCACCGTCCTTAGTTCATAACATAGTTGGAATAAAGATGCTGCATCCTATTTCGTGCTTTTCGGCATTCGGGAGAACAAGCCAATTCTGGGTGTTCAGACTGGATTTTTGCTCTCGTCCTACGGACACTTTCAAAATGGGGTAGTTCGAGTTCCTTGTAGTTCTTCATCACGACCTCAAAAGGCATTTTTCCAACCGAGTTTTCATTGCTGTAAAAGCTGTTACACACGAGAAGATACAACATCATATCGTCGCTTCGTGCGTCAACATTGGTTTTGAGAATGGAAATAACCCTATCCTCAATCTTTTTGAGATGGTTCATTGCGTACCTCCTTGTGATATAGAAAAGGGGCGGAGTTTTTGCTCCGCCCCTTGGATGATTGGCTCACTTCTTGTTTTTCTTTCTGACCTGCAAGAAGATAAAGCCGCCGATGATAAAGGCTACCAGTACGATAGCCACGATGGTTTTAGGTTCCATTAGTTACGATCCTCCTTCTTCTTTTTCTTGAAGCCGATAACGCCGCACACCGCAATGCCCGCTGCGGACAGTCCTGCAAGGGCATAAAGCAGCGGCAGATTGGTTGTGTCGCCGGTCTTGGGTGTATCACGCAGAACATTGTGCATCTCCACAATGGTTGTGGAGCCGAGCTTGACCGTTGCCTTCTTATCAGCAGGGATGACATACATCGAAGAAGCAGCGTTGCTTACTTCGGAAATGGTATAGTCCCCGATGCGAAGCCCATCAATGAAGATCTCACCCTTGTCGTTGGTTTCAAGGATAATGTCATAGCCATTTGCTCCGGTAATTCGGAAAGCGAAGCCCTTGACCTTGCCGTCAGAGGAGGTCTTGACAATTTTCAGGTTGCCACGCATAGCATCATTGACGAATCCGACACCTGCCTTGTTCTCCACCTCGTAGGTTTTGCCGTTGGTGTCGATCATCACTTCATACACGCCGGTATCGAGGACAAAACCCTCCGGGGCTTTGGTTTCCTTGACGAAGTAGCGACCGTAGAACAAGTCGTTCATACTGTATTCGCCCTTTTCCTTTTCGGTCAGTGTGCCGAGCAGCTCATCGCCATCGTCCAGCTTGCGGTTTGCTTTACTGTCCTTGTAGACCTCAAAGGTCGCTCCGGTCAGCTTATTGTCAGGATATTCGGAATCCACCTTGGTCAGATGGATGTTTCCACGGACATATTTGTTGACGATCTTGATCTCCACGACCTGACCGTCTGCGCCGATGGTCACGGGATAGATGGTATCATCCAGCACGAAGCCGGCGGGCTGTTCGATCTCACTGACATACCAAGTGCCGTAAGGGATGCTCTCAAAAGTAAAACTACCGTCCTCTGCGGAAACGGTAGTCATCAGAGCGTTTTCCTTTGTAAACTCGCCGTCATCCGTGCGGAACAGTCCAATCAGCGCACCGCCGAGAGCACTACCGTTTTCATCGACCTTCTTGCCGGAAACCGAACCGTAGATCAGATCATTTTCGATTGCCTTGCCGTCGTTAGCGGCAATCTTTACAACTGCCGTATCCTGACCGGCATACGCAAAGGTTACGGGATACTTGGTATCGGAGAGTTTGTAGTGACTGTCGGTAGCAAGCTCCTGAACATAGTAGCTTCCAAAAGGAAGGTCGGTCTTAACCTTTGCCGTTCCGTCCTCATTCAGAGAGATGATCTCAACAAGACCATTTGCGGGAATGGAAGTGCCGCTGGCAGATACGATTTCCTCGGCGGCAAACAGCCCAAAAGAAATGTTTTTCATTTCACCGTTTGTGCCAATGCCGAAGTGCTCATTCTGCTCAATGGACTTTACAAGGCTGATCTCCACCTTCTGACGCTCGTTGTCGAACGAAGTCGCCGTTTCGGTCACGGCAATATTCTGACCGGCATAGACAAGCTCGGCGCAGTGAGGTTCCGGGTTGAGCACCATCCCGTGGGGTGCAGTAATCTCACGCACCTCGTATTTTCCGAGATAGAGTTCACGGCTGACGGCTGTGCCATTTTCATCGGTTGTAATGGTGTCCACGACCTCGCCCTTCTGATTTCGGACAGTACCGTCCGGCGTGATAATATCCTCTGCGGCGACGATCTCATAGACCGCACCGGGAAGTCCACGCTTTTCATACTGCGGCTGATAGATGGTGGGCAGTTCGTTTCCGCTTTCATCAACGCCGCCGATGACGGAAACACCGAAGAACACTTCGCCGGTCTTTTCCACGGTGATGGTGCCTTTCTGTGCCATATTGGGTTTTTCCACTTTGACTACTGTAACCCCGCTTTCTTCTGTGGAATTATCCTCCGTGACATCGAAGTACACGGGCGTTTCGTCGAGGACATAGCCGTAGGGAGCCTGTACCTCGACAACAGAGTACCCCTTTCCAAAGGACAGCTTTTCCGGCGTGACAAGAGAACCTTCTGCATTGGTGTAGAACACATCAATGGTGGTGGGCGTCGGGTAAGTGAAGGTCATTGTTACTGGGTTGCCTTCCGGATCATAAATCTTGAAGCCTGCACCGGCGTAAGGAATGGTCTTGCCGGTTTCAGCGTCCTGCTTCACGATCTTGATGAAGCTGTTGAAGGGAGCGTTATTGATGAGATAGCGATAGGTCGCCCCATTCTGAGAGATGAACACATCAAAGTCGGGCATCAGCTCGCTGCCTTCCCAGCCGGATACCTGATGGACGGTGTAGATGCCGTAAGGCATATCCTTCGTCTGTGCAAAGCCGTTTTCATCACAGGTGAGATAGTCACGCTCGGAAGCCTTTGCGCTATCATAGGAGCCTGCGGATTTCAGATATACGGCAAACTCAGCGCCATTTTCGGGAGTTTCGATCTGCGTATCACCATTATCGGTGTGCTTGATGATGGCGATATTGCCCTTTGCGACCTGCTCGTTCACATCATTTGCCGTCTGATTATGCTCCACGGTATAAAGCTGCGGCTCTGCGCCGACCTTATGAACGGTGGTATCAAGCAGATAACCCTCAGAGGGAGTGATCTCACGCACCGTCCAGTCATCATCGCAGATATATTCCTTGGTGACGAACTGTCCGTTCTTGTCTGTGGTGTAGGTATTCACAAGGGTTTCGCCCTTATAGATGCCGTAAACAGCACCGGCAAGAGAAGCATCACCCTGCGCCGTGCCGGTTTCGGCATCGCTCTTGGTAACGGTCACGGAAAACTTCTTCAAAATATTGAGGAAGCTACGGTTCGTGACCTCGTTCCAGTTGATAGGCGCAGACTGCGCTTCGGGAACAACATAGCGAATGGCAGTGTCCACTTCCTCCACCGTATAAGGAGCAGAGCCGGAAATGAGGACATCCTCAAAGGTCGCCACGCCGTTTTCATCGGTCACGGCATACTCGTCCACGGCAATGCCGGAGAGTGAAGTGCCATACAGATGGAAGGTCACACCCTCGTTGAGCTTGTCCTCCGAGGACTTCACGATCTGCAAATCTCCACGCTTGAGCTTGTTGTTGAAGGTCACGGTAGAAACCTGACCGGAAACCACCGTCACACGGCGGGACTCCTGCGGCTCATACTTGTCGTAGTCCATTTCGGTCACGGTGTAAACGCCGGGCATCAGGTTGTCGATCTGAATCTCGCCCTTGGCGTTGGTCTTGACGGTCTGATTGACGCCATTGCCGGTAACGGTGAAAGTAAGGTTGTCTACCTTTCCGTCCTCAGAGGTCTTGATGATCTTAGCAGAACCGTAGGATACCTTCAGATTGAGAAATGCCTGCACGGGGTCATTGACCTCTTGGGCGTAGCTGATGACATCCTGAATACCGCTTCCGGGAGCGTATCTTCCATCCGTCCAAGTAATGATTCCTCGGCGGGTTGCACCGGACTTGCTTGCAGTAATTCTCACGCTGTCAGAGGGTGCGGTAGCCGCCGTAATGACGAGCTTGTTTCCGCTGACGCTGAAAGAAATGCCATCCTCATTCGCAGAAAAGCTATAATTGGAAAGGACATTGTTGCTGTCAGTCAGAGTTGCGGTGTAGTTCGTGCCGTTCCAAGCAAGCTCGACATTCTGCGCCTTGCCGGGAGTTTTCGCCATAAAGCTGGGAATAGCAGAGTGACGCTGTACGCTTGCTTCAATGCTGTCATAGTAATCGCAAAACAGATCATACAGCGGATGGGCGGTGCTGATAACGCTCTTAACTGCATCGTAGCTACCGGGGCTTACATAATCGAAGTCCTCGTCACGCTCACCGACAACGGTTTCCCAAATGAGAACCTGCGTCGCCATCGCCTGTGCCAGCGTTGCGGCATCGCCTGAGTTCTGAGAACGCCAAGAGGTACTAATCGGTCCCGTATAGCCGTACTGCATAATACGACCGATGAACAGCTTCATATCGTAGGGGGAAATGGTGCTGTTGAAATCCGAGGGCAGGTTATCCCAAAAGGTTTCATCCTTGCTGGTGTATCTGTCGCCGGTGTCCTGCGGCGTACCCGGCTCAATGCAGTAGCAGATATTTCCGTCATACGAGTGCATTGCTCGAATGGTAGTGTACTTGGACTCACCGGAATACCAACCGTTCATATAGTGAAGATTGGAGTGTCCCCAAGTACCGCTGTAGTCGAGATTTGCATCTCCGCTTCTCGGAAAAGAAATGAGATAGACTTCCGCTTGCTCTCCTGCGGCAAAGGCGGTAGTCGTGCCAAGTCCGATAAATGCGGACAGGCACATCACGAGAGAAAGCAGTCCTGCAATTCCTCGCTTGAAAAAATGTGTTTTCATTGTGTTGATTACCTCCTTGAAAACGAAAAACGCACCGTACTTTGACGATGCGTTTCAGTGTGATTTGATTTTGTTGTTATGCGTAGCCGATATACACCTCAAAGGAACCGGTTCCGGTCTGCTCATACCAAATCCAAACATCCGTGATGTCGGGATCTTTGGCGTAGCGGCTCAAGTAACCCTTGATGTCCCTTTCGGTGTATTTGCATTGCGAACCTGCGGCAATGGGATTGTCCCAGCAGTACACGGCTTCGCTGTTCAGCGTAAGACCGACACTCTCCGCATAGCTCTTGGCAAAGCCGATCCAATAGCCGATGTCAAATGCCGGCTCTGTTGGTTCTTCCTGCGGCGGTGCGGTCGGTTGTGGTTGTTCTGCCGGTTTTGGTTCTTCCGTTGCCGGAGGTGTGGGCTGTTCCTTTTCGGACGGTGCAGAGACTTCCGGATGGCGCTCGGACTCATCAGGTGTCTTGGACGGTTCGCTTACCTGTGGCGGCGTTGTGCCGCTGTTAGGCTGTTCGGATGCCGGTTTTGTTTGAATACTGCTATCCAACACGCCTGCCGTTGCTTCTGTTGAACGGTCATCGTCTTTCGGCTCTGTACTTCGGGGCTGTTCAACCTCCGTTTTCTCTGTCGCCTGCGCCGTTTCTGATTGGTAAGGAGCTTTGTTACTCTCCGAAGAAGAAACCGGGGCGGGCTGTTCTGCAATCTGCGAGGTGTTGCTGCACCCCAAAGTCAGGCACAAAAGGACAATGAGAAAAAGAACTGCGATTTTGGATTTCATACGCTTCACTCCCTTCGACCACATTCTACCCGATGATAACCGTTCAGACAAAGATGCGTTTTGAAGCGCAACTTTTTATCATATCGCCGGTGGGCGCAATTCCAAACTGTGCGATCTCCGAGCCTCTCTTAGATAGACTTATTTAGAGAGATAGAGATAAAGTTAGGAGATAGATTATTTATTCTCGGATAGTCTGGAAGTTCTGGGGATGGAGTGTGAGGAAGGGGACAGCAGAAAACATACTCCGTGTGCCTATCGGCTGTCACGCTCTGCCCGCTGACGAAGAAAGCGACTGTAATGCTCCAATGCTTTGACCACATAATCCTCCGTTTGGCTTACGGGGATATTCTTCGGGATCAGGCTTCGCACCTTGTCCCCACGCAGGACGATTTTCTCACGCTGGTTTGGCTTTTCCTCGCTCATAATGGCAGATACTACTTCCGGTGTGAGTTTGCCTTCCGTGAAGAACTTCCGCATACGAATGGTCTGATCGTGGGACGGGGTACATTGGTTCAGGTCAATTTCATCAACCACCGCCCGCTGGCTGTCCTCGTCCAAATAGGATAGCTCCACCGCAGGACGCATTTTGATTTTCCCTTCGTCCACAAGGTCAAGAAGTTCTTGGACAAGGTTTGTCAGACGGATATAGCGATGAATTTGATTTCTGCTATCGCCGGTTTCTTCTGTTATGGCTTCAGAGCTTCTATCAAACTTCGTCCCCACTGGGGACAAAGTTAAATCTGAACGCTGTCCTTGCCGCTTCATCGCTTCCAGCCGCATTTTATAGGCAAACGCCTTTTCTGAGGGAAGTATCTGCGACCGCTGGTAGTTGCTCTCCACCATCAGCACAGTGGCGGCATCACGGTCAAGGTCTACGACCTCGCAACGGAGTGCTTCAAACCCGGCAAGCTCGCAAGCCCGTTTTCGCCTGTGACCGGAAATCAGCTCATATCTGCCGTCCTCTTTTTGACGCACGGTAGCCGGAGTAATGACTCCTCGCTCCTTGACACTCTCCACAAGCTGTATCATATCCTCGTCGTCCCGTACCTTAAATGGGTGGTCGGGAAAATCGTCGATCAGCTCAAGGGGAATATCTCGGATTTTACTGAGCTTGGCATCGTCCCGAAGCTCCTGTGTAGAAAACAGGTCATCGAGCGTCGGCAGAGTGAAGTCGCTCTTTCTTCCTGCCATCGGCAGACACCTCCTTTGCGAACTCAGCATAAGCCTTTGCAACAGGACTGCTCGGCTCATACTTGTAGATGCTTACGCCCTTGGAAGCAACCTCTGCGGCTTTCACTGCCATAGGAATGGAGGAACGGTATATCTTAATAACGCTCCCAAAGTTCTTTCGCAGTGCGTCGGCAGTGCTTTTTGCGAGGTTGGTGCGGTTATCTACGATGTTCAATAGGATACCGTCGATTCGCAGGCTCGGATTGATGTACTGCCTGACCTTTCCAATGGTCTGCATCAGTTGGGTCATTCCCTTTGCCGGAAGGTATTGCGCCTGCACGGGAATGATTACGCTATCTGCCGCCGCCAAAGCATTCAGAGTTACCATACCGAGCGAAGGCATACAGTCAATCAGTACATAGTCATAATTGTCTTTGACCTTGCTCAGATAGCTTCTCAGAATGGTTTCACGGCTCATTGCGGTCACAAGCATCATTTCCATAGCAGACAGCTCGATGTTGGCAGGGAGCAGATCGACATTTTCCTCGTGATGCAGAATGCCGCTTCGTGGGTCTGTATGATCTTCACGGATAACCCCGGATAGCTTATCGGTAATGGTCGTCGTAAGACTGTCATTATCTCGCCACCCAAGGCAAGTTGTGAGGTCGCCCTGCGGGTCGGCATCTACAAGGAGTACCTTCTTGCCGAGTCGTGCAAGCCCGACACCCAAATTGACCGTTGTGGTCGTTTTGCCTGTGCCGCCTTTCTGATTGCAGATAGCAATGGTTTTACAGTTTGGCATTTCGCTTTTCCTCCTTCTTATTAGATTTGGATCGCTTGATCCACCAAAACACAGGAAGCGGAGTCCTGTGCTTTGGTGGTCGCATTTAACTCGATCTCATCCCCCAAATGCGTAAAAGGAAATCAACAGGCGTTCGGCTGCTGACCGAACTCATAGGAATCTCACCTCTGCCGGGTACTCCGCCAGCCCCATAGGGAAGTATCATTGTCCCTGATTCGTTTCATCGCCTTATCCGTAGCAAACGGATATTTCAGAATGGTTCGGAATCGCTACCAACCTTGCTTTCCGTGATAACCCCTGTGGGCAGGAAGTTCGTGGCGCACCTTCATTCGGCTGGGGCTTTCGCCCCCGATCAGGAATGTACCTGTTGAATGTCTATTCGATTTTCAAGGTTCGTGAGGTTTTTGCCCTCACTAACCAACTGGGAAATTTTTTTCGATTTGTACGAAGTTTTTTTGAGATTTTTCAAAAAAATTTTTTCGACCACCTTTCAGGAACAAAAAAAGCCCCTATCACATCACAAAGATGTAATAGGGGCAGAAATAGAAAAAGCCCGCTGATTTCGATCAGCGGGCTTAAATCATATGAAATTATCGTATGCTATCGGAACTTGTCTGCAATCGCAAAATTCCAAACGCATTTTTGGCGTAAGCTCGGAGTAAATTGGCGTAAGTTGTGGCGTAAGCACCGACAATTTAGGGTCAATCAATAGAGCTTTGCGCCTGCCGGAATGTGAGGATCGACCATCAGCAAATGCAACTTTTCTTCACCGTTTTCGTGATGCACGGCGGAGATCAACATACCACAGGAGTCGATACCCATCATCGCTCTTGGAGGCAGATTGGTGATTGCAATGCAGGTCTTACCAACCAGTTCTTCCGGCTCATAATATTCGTGAATTCCACTCAAAATGACCCTATCTACGCCGGTTCCGTCGTCCAAAACGAACTTTAAGAGCTTTTTGGACTTCTTCACGGCTTCGCATTCCTTGACCTTTACGGCACGGAAATCGCTCTTGGAGAAGGTGTCAAAATCGACCTGATCTTGGAACAGAGGCTCGATCTGAACATTGGAAAAATCAATTTTTTCCTCCACAACGGGAGCAGTCTGAGTAGCCTCCGCAGGAGCAGAAACTTCCTTGGAAACCTTCTTGTCAGAGTCCAACGGCTTCATTGTGGGGAAGAGCAGAACGTCCCTGATGGTGGGGGAATCGGTCAGGAGCATGATAATCCTGTCGATGCCGAAACCGATGCCGCCGGTGGGGGGCATTCCGTATTCGAGTGCAGCGATGAAGTTTTCATCAATGGGCATTGCCTCATCGTCGCCTTTTGCTTTTTCCTGCGCCTGCTGTTCGAAACGCGCACGCTGGTCGATGGGGTCGTTCAGCTCGCTGAAAGCGTTGCAATACTCTGCACCGGCAATGAAAAGCTCAAAGCGTTCAACGATCCCGGGATTATCAGGTTTGCGCTTTGTAAGCGGAGAAACCTCAACGGGATAATCAATAATAAACGTGGGCTGGATGAGCTTGCTCTCAACAAATTCATCAAAGGCCGCAAAAAGAACCTTGCCGATGGGCGCAGTTTTATCCTCAATTTCGAGGCCGAGGGACTTTGCTTTTTCAATTGCCTCCGCGCCGTCCCTGCAGGCATAGAAATCAACACCGGTGTGCTCAAGAACCGCGTCATTCATGGTTTGACGGCGGAAGGGGGGAGTGAGGTCAATTTCTTTGCCCTGATATGTAATTTTTGTAGTGCCGAGAATCGTTTTCGCGCAGTGGGAGAGCAGATTTTCGGCAAGTTCCATCATTCCGTGGTAATCGGTGTAAGCCTGATAAAGCTCCATACTTGTATATTCGGGATTATGCGTCGCATCCATGCCCTCGTTGCGGAACTGGTGACCTATCTCATAAACCTTTTCCAAACCGCCGACGATGCACATTTTGAGCGGAAGCTCGGTTGCAATGCGCATAAAAACGTCCAAATCAAGTGCATTATAATGGCTTATGAAGGGACGCGCATTCGCTCCGCTTGCAACGGTGTTGATAATAGGGGTCTCAACTTCCAAAAATCCGCGCTCATCCAGGTATCTGCGAATTTCGGAAATAATTCGGCTGCGCTTAATGAAAGTTGTGCGAACCTCGGGGTTCATGATAAGGTCAACATAGCGCATGCGATAGCGCAAATCAGTATCACGAAGACCATGGAATTTTTCCGGAAGCGGCCTTAATGATTTCGAAAGCAGAGTGACTGTTTCCGCATGAATGGAGATTTCGCCTGTTTTTGTTTTGAAAACAAATCCGGTAATGCCGAGCATATCGCCGATATCATATGCTTTAAAATCGGAATATGACTCTTCGCCGATATCATCGCGGCGAACATAGGCTTGAATATCGCCTTTCGCATCGCGAAGCCCTGCAAAACTTGCCTTGCCCATAACACGTTTTGACATCATTCGGCCGGCAACAGAGACTTTTTTGCCCTCATATGCCTCGTAGTTTGCCTTTATGTCCGTGCTGAAATCGGTTTGGTCGAATTTTACAATGTCAAACGGGTTTTTTCCGGCAGCCTGAAGCGCCGCAAGCTTATCGCGGCGAATCTGAAGCAGCTCATGAAGTTCTTCAGCGTTGACAGTGTTGTTTTCTTCTGTATTGATTATGTTGTTTTCTTCCATTTATACTAATTCTCCATCATCGTAACGTGAGCCTGTCTGTTAAAATTTATCTCCTGATTGAGATGATTTTAACCTTCATAAGACCGCCGGGAGCCTCAACATTGGTGATTTCGTCAATCGATTTTCCCAAAAGCGCAGCGCCGACAGGGGAGTCGTTTGAAATGCTCTTGGGTTTTGCGTCGATATCCGCCTCAGCAGAACCGACAATCTTAAATTCATCTTCAAACCCCAAATCAACGAATTTAATGCGAACGATCGAACCCATTGTGACTGTTTTGCCGTCGGTATGAGTTTCATCAATGATCACAACGTTTTTGAGCATCGCTTCAAGCTCCATAATCTCGAGTTCATTATGAGCCTGTGCGTCTTTCGCGGCGTCGTATTCCGCATTTTCGCTTAAGTCGCCGAATGAACGCGCAACAGCGATCTCCTCGGTTATTTCCGCCCTGCGGACATTTTTTAAATATTCAAGCTTATCTTCGAGAGCTTTTTTGCCTGCCAGAGTAAGCTGTACAACTTCTGCCATGTTTCTGCCTCCTGAGTCTGTATGTGCAAGGCAAACCTTGCGAAAGCACATACCAATTTATTCTATTATAAGGATTTTTTTCCGTGTTGTCAACAAATCGGCATGGTTTTTTTATAAAAAACTCCCCGTGTAATCCACCGTTTGCGTCAGCGCAGCCGCCGATTTCTTTATGCCTGTTCCCGACTCACGCGGAACGCCTCGCCCGCACTCAACAGATATACCCAAGTCTCTTTCACCGGCAATCCGGACAGTTTTTGCAATGCATCCGCGTAAATTTGCAGCTGCATACGGTATGAATTCGCAACATCCCGCGGATCTTTGTCACGTGTGCTCGTTGTTTTGTAATCTACAATGATCCACTCGTTATTTTCGGTGAAGCAGCAATCGATTATTCCCTGCACCACAACATTATTTTTGTTGACGTCCAGCAATAACGTAAACTCAAGTTCACGCTTTATCAGTTCATTGGCGTCATTTGCGGCGGCAGACATTCGTTCATACAACCCGCTTTGCAGAAAACGTTTTATTGCAAACATATTTACAGATTTCGCTTGTTGTTCGGACAAAATACCATCCGCCGAGAGTCTTTTGAGAACATTATTTATTTCCGCCTCGGTTCGTATTCCGAGCGGGAACATTTGAAGGAATATATGCGTTGCAGTTCCTCTCTCTGCTCCGGTCAGCACGTGTTCAGGCTGCAAAAAAATCGGGACAGACGGCGAAAAATCATAATCAATCGAACGTTTTTCGCCTTTAATTATTTCCGTGACGGTGCGCTTGCTTTTTTGCTTGGTATCGTCTTCAAACGGATACCGATACTCAAGCCTGCGGCTCACGGCACTGCAATCGGTGCCGCGCGCTTCTTCACTCCATCTGATATATTCTGCCTTGCTCATTCGGGTTTCATCAGTTGAATTCGGTGTTTTTTTTATGCATCGCAATAAAAGCTTATCCGCTCCGATTGCGCATTTTACACCCGCCGAACCCGCATTATCAAGGTTGATACCAAGCGGGAAATATGCTCCGAGCATCCAATCGAGATAGCATTTGGAATTCATTATGCGGGATTTTGACAACGGCGCAGCAAATTTCTTCAATAAATCCGCCATTTTTTTGCTTGAGCCGATGATATAAAGTCTCTCTCTCGGGCGCGTCATTGCAACATACAGATTCCGCATTTCCTCAGAAACCAATCTGTCATCCTCACGCATCATAATTGCGCGGCGCAGCAGGGGAGTGAGAGGGTTTTTGCCGCGCATACGGAAACCGATTCCAAGTTCTCTGTCAAAAACAGCATCGGCTTTGTGGCTTTTTTTGCTGAATTCCGACGTTGTTCCGCAAATGAAAACAATCGGAAACTCCAAACCTTTGCTCTTGTGTATGCTCATTACGCGAACCGCGTCAATTGCGGAAGGCTGAGCCGCACCCATGCTGACATTATCCCTCAGACTGTCCATCAGCGTTACAAATCCGTGGAGCCCGCTTTTGCCGTTTGCAACGAAAGCCTGTGCCTTTTCAAGCAATAAATCAAGATTCGCCTGCCGAACCGCACCGCCGCGCAGCGCACCGACATAAACATAATAAAATGTCTCATCCAGAAGAGTGCCTATCAATTCATCAACGCTTAAAAAGCGGCTCATTTCATGCCATCTATCAACATTTCCCAGGAAATAATTTGCCTTGCGGCAGTATTCCGCATTATTCGAGCCGTTTTGAAAGCTTTGAGCGGCCTCCGTGAGTCTGTCAATGAACTCTTCACCGCCGAAATCGGTTCGAATATGTATATACTCATCCTCATTGAACCCGCCGATTGGGGAGCGCATAACGCTTAAAAGCGGAATATCCTGCCTTCGATTGTCTATAATTCTTAGTAAATTTAAGAATATCTGTACCTCAATTGCGTCAAAATATCCGTCTCCAAGCTCGGCTGCGCACGGAATGCCCTGTTCCGTCATTGCGTTTACAAATTGCAGAGCAACACCCTTCGTTCGCCGCATCAAGACCGCAAAATCAGAAAACATCGGCTTTCGCACTCGATTGATTTCCTTATCAAATACCTCAACATTTTCAATCACGCAGCGTATTTTATCAGCAACACAGCGTGCCTCGGCCTCTATGGCTTCCGGCTCATCGTTTTCCTTTGCGGAGTTATTTTCCGATTCGGCCTCATTTTCGTTTTCGCCTTTCTCATCCGAAATGTCAATTAAGCAGATTTCCGCGCTGCCGTTTGCAGTTTCCGCGCCCATTCGCAATTCGGCATTGTCGGAATAATCAATTTCACCGACATCGCCGAGCATAATTTTTGAAAACAGACTGTTCGCTGCATTCAAAACTGACGTCATGCTTCTGAAATTTGCGTTCAAATCAATTCTTTTTCCAACCGTTCCGTCATAGCTCTGATATTTCGCCAAAAAATTTTCCGGCTCGGCCTGGCGAAAGCGATATATGCTCTGCTTGACGTCTCCTACCATAAACAGATTATGACCGTTTGAAACAGCAGCAATTATTGCGTCCTGGATGCTGTTGGTATCCTGATATTCGTCAACAAAAATGTATTTGAACTTTTCCTTATATTCAGCGGCAATTTCATCGTTTTTAAGCACGGTATATGCAAGCTGTTCCATATCATTGAAATCTATAAGCGCATTTTCACGCTTTAATTCGGAATAATGCTCCGCAAACCGTCGAACGATCGCTTCAAGACTTTTCAGGCAAGGATAAATCCGCGCTGCATTTTCACGTTCAACGTCATATGAGCAGCAAAAAGCCTCACTTATTTTTTTGAATTGACTTTTGACTTTTTCGCGATATTCCTTCAGCTCCGCAGGCGCACCGCCCTTTCTTGACGGAATTTTTGCAAAAGCACACGCCGCAATTTTACAGTGCCAATCGGAATAAGTTTTCAGCTGCATCAGCTCGTCATAAAATCCCATATCCGTTTGAAGCAGTTTCGTATACACTTCAAATTCGGGGTTATTTTCGTTTACAAAACAATGATAAAGCTCATTCGCCATATCATAAAACGTCGAGATGTTCCTTTTTGCGGAAGCAATCAGACTCTCCGCCGCCTTCTCGGAAAACGTTTCAAAGCTGCTTCCGTATGCCTCAACCGCCTCATGCAGCCAACCGAACGGATTAGGGCGTGCCATAATAAAATCATAGGTATCCTCAATAAGAGTGCAAAGCGCATCATCGCGAATAAGGGCGTCACAAAGCAAGCGAAAATCCGAATCCGAAGTTTTTTCCGCATCCGAATATGCCTCTTCCAATATATCATCCAATGCTTTAAGGCGCAACAATGCAGCCTCTGCGGCATCGGCGGTTCTGAACGCCGGATCAAGACCGACTATATGGCAATTACGTCTCAGAACATTTCCGCAAAAGCTGTGAATGGTTGAAATATTTGCAGTAGAAATATTTATTGCCGAATCGTGCAAATGCATTTTCAGCTTTGTATCATCGGTTGAC
>OKVE01000511.1_pt1 | contig 14600 bp, 8 predicted proteins | sample 1604781 | NCBI WGS metagenome assembly OKVE01 (sample SAMN01760918, study PRJEB22395) | human gut metagenome
ATCTTTACAAAGTTCTCCGGCGTGGCGACATTGGCAAACTCGTCCATCATCAGGCGTACATGAACCGGCAGTGTGCCGTGGAATTCCGGCGTGGAATCCGCAAGGCGAAACAGCTGGTCAAACAGTTGGGTGTACAGAATCGAAACCATAAAGTTAAAGGTATCGTCATTGTCGGGGATGACGCAGAAGATGGCGCGTTTCTCCACGCCCAACTTCGGCAGGAACATTTCATCGGTGGCAATCATCTCGGCAAACGCCGCCGATTGCAGCATATGCAGATTGGATACCGCCGTGACCATAATGCTGGACAGGGTTTTCGCGCTGCCGAGCTTGAACGAACGGTATTGCAGCACAGCCGGGTGATGCGGGTCGCGCTGTTCCAGTTCACCGAACAGAATATCCATACGGTTTTCGTCGTAGCCGTCCTCACTGACCTTGCATTCCAGAATCATATCCATCATCGTGTTGAGGTTGCGCTCATACAGCGGGGATTCGTACAGGATATACAAAATCAGCGATGCCAGAAACATAACAGCGCTCTTGTCCCAGAACTCGTTTTCGCCGCCGGAGGCTGCCGGGTTCTTTTTGGTGTTGAACACCAGCGCATAGGCAAGTTTCATAGCGTCCTCATCGGTTTTCAGGTACGCTACCGGATTGTAATGTCCGCGGAAATGCTCACGCAATTTTGGATTCTGAGTGGCTACACCCACCGGACACATGTTGGTGTGACACTTGCGCATCATCACGCAACCAAGCACAATGAGCACCGTCGTACCGAATCCGAACTCGTCGGCACCGAGCAACGCCATACTGATGACATCGCGTCCGGTCTTCAACTGACCGTCGGTCTGCAGACGAACCTGTCCGCGCAGTCCGTTGAGAACGAGCGTCTGCTGTGTCTCGCTGATACCTATCTCGGGCGAGATACCGGCATATCTCATTGACGAAGCAGGCGAAGCACCTGTTCCTCCCTCCGCTCCGGAGATGACAATCAGGTCGGCTTTTGCCTTGGCAACGCCCGCTGCGATTGTTCCTACGCCACTCTCTGCCACCAGCTTGACACTTATCTGCGCCTTAGGATTGACATTCTTCAGGTCGAAAATGAGCTGAGCGAGATCCTCTATTGAGTAAATGTCGTGATGAGGTGGCGGAGAAATGAGTGAAATACCGGGGATGGAGTGACGTGTACGTGCAATGACCTCGTTCACCTTGAAGCCAGGCAGCTGTCCGCCTTCACCCGGCTTGGCACCCTGAGCCACCTTAATCTGTATCTCATCGGCGTTCACCAGATATTCGGCTGTCACACCGAAACGTCCTGATGCCACCTGTTTTGTCTTACTGTTTAGCGATATGCCGTCCACCGTATCATGGAAACGGCTGCTGTCCTCGCCACCTTCTCCAGTGTTGCTGCGTGCTCCCAGCTCATTCATTGCAAGCGCGAGAGCCTCGTGAGCCTCCTTACTGATGGCTCCGAACGACATTGCTCCCGTCACGAAATGGCGCACGATGTTCTCCACCGGCTCCACTTCTTCTATCGGAATAGGGTTGCGTTTGAAGTCGAAGAAGTCGCGCAGAAATATCTCGCTCTCCTTCTGGTCAACCTGAGAAGTGAATTCCTTGAACTTCTTATAGCTTCCCAGACGTGTAGCGAGCTGCAAAGTGGATATCGTGACAGGGTTCCACGCATGTTTCACTCCATCCTTGCGATAGGAGAAAAGGCCCACATGAGGCAGCAGACCTGAAGTGTCTGACTTGCCGTATCCACTCTCGTGGAATGCCACATAGTCGTGGGCGATCTCTTCCAGACCTATTCCGCCGACCGTAGATACGGTGGTTCCGAAATAGTCGCGCAGCAATTCCTCGCCCAGTCCGATGGACTCGAATATCTTAGCTCCACGATATGAACGTATGGTACTGATGCCCATCTTACTCATTATCTTGTATAAGCCCTTGCATACGGCTTTGATATAATTCTTCTCGGCGGTCTCATAGTTAAGCTGAATCTCGTTGCGCTTGACCAGATCGTCTATCACCGCGAACGCCATATATGGATTTATGGCACTTGCTCCGTAGCCCAACAGCAGCGCGGCGTGCATCACCTCGCGTATCTCACCGCTCTCGACGATGAGCGCTGTCTGCACACGCTTCTGCACAGAGATAAGATGATGATGCACGGCACTCACGGCAAGGAGCGACGGTATGGCGGCGTGGGTCTCGTCAACGCCACGGTCGGATAGGATGATGTAGTTCACACCCTCATCCACTGATGCCTCCGCACGCTTGCACAACTCGGTAAGAGCGGCGTGCATTGCCGGTTTTCCGTGTGCCGCCTCGAATATCATCGGCAGCTTAACCGTGTTGAATCCCTTGTAGCGGATGTTGCAGAGAATGTCGAGTTGTGTATTGGTGAGCACCGGATGCGGCAGACGCACCATCTTGCAATGCGACTCGTCGGGCAGAAGAATGTTCATTCCCACTGCGCCGATGTACTCGGTAAGCGACATGACCAGCTCTTCGCGGATAGGGTCGATAGGCGGATTTGTGACCTGGGCAAACTGCTGACGGAAGTAGTTGAAGAGCAGTTGCGGACGGTCGGACAGCACAGCCAGCGGAGTGTCGTTACCCATTGACGCAGTAGGTTCAGAACCTTTGCTGCTCATGGGCTGTATCACCTGTTCCACATCCTCGCGTGTATAGCCGAACGCTCTCAGGCGACGGTCGTAATCGTCCACGCTGTTCGGTGCCTTACGTCCGCTGCGCAGGGCATCGAGTTCGATGCGGTTGGCGGAGAGCCACTGTCTGTACGGCTTCATCGAAGCCAGGTTCTTTTTCAGCTCACCGTCGTAGTATATCTTGCCTTCCTGCGTATCCACGAGCAGAATCTTGCCCGGCTGAAGGCGTCCTTTCTCCTTTATGTCACCCGGTTCGAAGTTGATTACGCCGGCCTCACTGGCCACAACCATCATGTCGTTGCGGGTTATCAGATAGCGTGCCGGACGCAGACCGTTGCGGTCGAGCATTCCGCCGGCATAACGGCCGTCGCTGAAGAGCAGCGCTGCCGGACCGTCCCACGGCTCCATCAATATTGAATGATACTCGTAGAAGGCTTTGAGGTCTTCTGATATCGGATTCTTGTCGTTAAAGCTCTCGGGCACCATAAGCGCCATGGCATGAGGCAATGACAGACCGCTCATGACAAAAAACTCAAACACATTGTCAAGACTTGCCGAGTCGCTCATGCCCGGCTGTATTATAGGCGATATGTCTTTTATGTTGCCCAGCGCCTCAGAGCTTAGCACGCTCTCGCGCGCCTGCATCCATCCGCGGTTTCCGCGTATGGTGTTAATCTCACCATTGTGGCACAAAAGGCGGAACGGCTGTGCCAGGCTCCATGTTGGAAATGTGTTAGTAGAAAAGCGGGAGTGGACAAGTGCCAGTCCGCTCGTAAAGTAGTTGTTTGTCAAGTCGGGAAAATACTGGCGGAGCTGAAGGCTCGAAAGCATACCTTTATATACTATGTTCTTGCTTGAAAGCGAACAGATATAAAAGTCTTTGTTCTTGACACGACGCTCTATGCGCTTGCGTATGAGATAAAGCGTGCGCTCAAAATAAGGCACACGGTTGTCCGTCACGCCTGTGACAAACAGCTGCTTTATGTCAGGTTCGGTGGCAAGCGCCGTCTCGCCGAGGCAGTCAGGATTGGTAGGAACGTTGCGCAGGTGCATAAGCGACAGGCCCTCGCGCTCTATTTCCTCAATCATTATGCTCAAAATATCCTGCTGCAGAGCCTCATCCTTGGGTAGAAAGACAAGTCCTGTTCCGTATTTGCCTTTCTCGGGAACCGGTATTCCCTGCAAAAGGATAAACTCATGAGGAATCTGCAACATTATTCCGGCTCCGTCACCGGTCTTGTTGTCGGCTCCCTCTGCACCTCGGTGGCGCATGTTCTCAAGCACCTTCAATGCATTGTCAACAAGCTCATGGCTTTTGTTTCCATGAATATTGACAACCATTCCTACGCCGCATGCGTCATGCTCGTATTCTGCATTATACAATCCTTTTCCCATATTTAACTGTATTTAAGTTATGTTTTACACGATAAAAATACCAAATTGACTACAAAAATACAAAAATACTTTCTTTTTGAACACATATTTATAACATTAAATGTTCATTATTTTACCCTCTGCGGATAGCCGCTTACAACATGAGCAAATTTAGTCCTTAAATCAAGCATTTATTAAGCACTTTTGAAGAAAATGCTTACAAACTGAAAGTTTGGTGCAAAAAGTAGATTTTGACATTTACATACACATATTCAACGAAGATTTGTCTCATGACAAATTGTTTACAAAAAAGGAGCAAAAAGAGTCATTATGCAACAAAATGGGCAAATAAAAAACGGTTCATTTTGGTTCAAATCGTACATTAAACCAAATATTTTATAAAAAAATTAATATTTTTGCAAACACTAAACGTCATAAGACAAACTAAATGGATACGAGATATACCGAAATAGAATGCCTTAAACTTGAAATAGAGAAAAGGATGGGTAAGCCATTGAAATCGCCAACCGACTTCAATCAACTTTCGCTTAGACTGCAGAAAGAACTGAAAGAAGAAATAAGCATCTCTACAATTAAGCGCATATGGGGGTATGTTGAAGCAAAACACAACACACGATATACAACATTGTCGATACTAAGCAGATTTATAGGTTATACAGACTGGTATGACTTCTGCCTCTCGCTCAGACGCAGAAACATTATGGAATATGACTCTATTCCTGAAAAGCAAATTCGCACGTCAAGCCTTAAACATGGAGACAAGATTGAACTAGGATGGGCACCTGACTGCAAGTGCGAGATTGAATATATAGGGGACAACAGCTTCAGGGTGGAAGAGTCGACAAGCAACAAACTTCATAAGGGAGATACGTTCAAAACTCTCATATTCAACTTGAACAAACCGCTGTATGTGTCTGAACTTGAACATGGCGACAACAAGCAATGCACATATATAACGGGAAAAGACAACGTACTGACAACGCTACAACTTACAATCGCGAAATCAGACGCAACAATAAAATAAAAACTTGTAAGATAATAGGCCTTAAAATAAGCAATAAAACAACATCAAACAGAAAAGCATTATTCAGTACTGAACCGTTATGAACCAAAAAACAGGCATAAAAATAATTATATTTTGCCTATTTTTGCAAAACGAGAAATGAAAAAAAAAATTCAATATAAATTAAAAAGCCGACACTTGAACATAAAAAATAGAGGTTAATAAATTTAGGAAATGTTTTTTAATAGTTTAGTAAGACTTGTTTTAACCGGTGTTCTTTAGACCGTGAGGCCTGAAGAACATCTTTTTTTACGCACAGTCTATCCGGCAAAACTAACATAACTAAACTTACCGGTGAAATCATATTGCACATGAAACGGCCAACTCACTGCCACAAGGCTTATTGACCACGCTATTGCGGCATAGACCATAATTCGTGAAAAAAAAGAACAACATGATACAATCATAAGGATGCTCAATGAGCAGAAAAGAATATAATAATATGTAGCGAAAACAGAAATAAAAAACAAGAAACGACAAAAATCAAAGGGCAGGAAACGTATGGACACAAAAAAAGGACTCCGCTGAGTCCCTGTCTTTTGTTAACCTTAAATCTAATACTATGAAAAACACAGTACAAAGATATGAAAGTTTTACCTAAAAAGACAAACTTTTGTGATAATATATTTACAAAAAGGCGGTTTTATTGATATAAATCAACAAAACCGCCCAAAATAGTTACTTATTTTTTATAATTACTCAATCCCTTGTTAAGGAAGTCGGTGTAATGACTGATATTCTCGTCGTAACTATAAGAGCCTGCAAGAGGCATACCTTTGTTGTCGAGAATTACATAGAATGGCTGTGCGTTAGCACCAAATTTGCTGCGCTGCAGATAGCTCCACTTATCACCGACGGTGCGCAGTGTGCGCTTGCGTCCATTCTCAACCACCTCAATAGGCTTGTCGAGCGGCTGCTTGTCGTCAACATAAAGAGAGATGAGTATGAAGTCGTTGTTAAGCTTGTCGGCAACCTGCGGGTCTGTCCATACGGCTGCTTCCATCTTACGGCAGTTTACACAGCCGAATCCGGTGAAGTCGACAACTACAGGCTTGCCCTCAGCTGCAGCTGCTGCCATACCCTGCTCATAATCCTTAAACTTAGGCTCAACTTCGTTGTGATACAGGTTGAAATCCTGAGTGTTGATAGGAGGAGCAAATGCGCTGACAGCCTTACACGGTGCGCCCCAGAGACCAGGGATAAGATATACGGTAAATGCAAGCGAAATCATACCAAGAACGATACACGGAACAGGCATGGCATCTGTGTTGCCCTGATCGCTCGGGAACTTGAGTTTACCGATAAGATAAAGACCGAGCATACCGAAGATGATAATCCAGAGAGCAAGGAACACTTCGCGGTCGAGAAGTCCCCAGCCGTAAGCAAGGTCGGCTACAGAGAAGAACTTGAGAGCGAATGCAAGCTCGATGAATCCGAGTACAATCTTGATTGTGTTCATCCAGCTGCCTGACTTAGGAGCCTGCTTGAGCCATGTCGGGAACAGGGCGAAGAGTGTGAACGGCAGAGCCAGTGCGATGGCGAAACCGAGCATACCGATGGCAGGACCTGCTATGCTGCCTGAGGTGCTGACCTCAACGAGCAGGAAGCCGATGATAGGACCTGTACATGAGAACGAAACGAGCGTAAGCGTGAACGCCATGAGGAAGATGCTGAGCAATCCGCTTGTTGAAGATGCCTTGTTGTCAACCTTATTGGTCCATGAAGAAGGAAGAGTAAGCTCAAACCATCCGAAGAACGAGAGGGCAAACACTATGAGCAACAGACAGAAGAATATGTTGAACACAGCGTTGGTAGCCAGCGCGTTTAGCGAGCTTGCACCGAAGATAGCCGTTATGGCAAGTCCGAGGGCAAGATAAATGACGATAATCGAGATACCGTATGTTATGGCATCGCGGATACCCTTCTTCTTATCCTTAGTACGTTTCAGGAAGAAACTTACAGTCATAGGAATGATAGGCCATACGCAAGGAGTGAACAATGCCACAAAACCTCCGACAAGTCCCATTAAGAATATGTATATCCAAGAGCGGCTTGCACCGGCATCACCGCCGTTGAAGTTCTGAAGTTCCTTGATAACAGGTTTCCAGAGGTCGCCCTGTGTGTTTACGGCAGCAGTGTCAGCCTGCAGCGAGTCGCCGGCAGCAACGGGTGCGGCAGCCACGGTGTCGGCAGCCTCAGTCTCCTCGGTTTCCTCTGCCTCAGGAGCATCGGCAGGTCCTTCACCCTTGAAAGAGAAGTCAACCTGTGTAGGCGGAATACAGTTTTCATCGTTACATGCACCATACTCGAGATAACCCTTGACATTATAAGTCTTACCGGTTATCTTGTATTTCTGCACAAAAGTGACACTATGCTCAAAATAGCGCAGAGTCATGCCGAACATCTTGTCATACTGGCTGATTTCCTTTCCCCTGTGCGACAGTTTTCCTTCAGCCTTAACTCCCTCTGCCTTTTCAGTGTGAAGAGAGGCAGAAATAGGGCCGTCAGCGGGCAGTCCGGTTGAATACACGTGCCATCCGTTGTCTATCCGCCCCGTAAAAATAACTTCAAGCTCTGTTGGGGACACTTTTTTCTGGCTCACCTTAAAGTGAACCGGGTCTTGCATCTGGGCTGCAGCAGCCAGAGTGAACATGGCGAGCAGCACTGTAAGAAATGTTGATTTTAAAAGTTTCATTATTTTTTCTGGGTTTTATGTGTCATTATATCAAGCACGAAGCGATCAGTCTCGTCCATGCCCCTCTTGCCTATCTCTGTAAGGTTGCGTATACTTTGGTCTACATCATCGTCGATGATACCCTCAACCGATGTAACATGCTTGTTCTGTATGGCAAGCATTGCGCTCATCACAGCCGTGCTGACGCCAGTCGTAAGCTTTAGCGCGCAGCTTGGCTTAGCTCCGTCGCATATCATGCCGGTAAGGTTGGCAATCATATTCTTTACAGCATACGACATCTGCTCATAGCTGCCGCCCATAAGATAAGTTATACCGCAGCTGCTGCCCGTACTTGCCACCACGCATCCGCAGAGAGCAGAGAGCGAGCCCAGATGCTGCTTGATGTATATGGCAGTAAGGTTACTTATGATAAGTGCGCGTATGGTTTCTTCCTCAGTGTTGTGATTCTCCTCAGCAAACACAACAACGGGCATTGTTGTGCAGATGCCCTGGTTGCCGCTGCCGCTGTTGCTCATCACGGGCACCATGGCTCCCGCCATGCGTGCGTCGCAGGCACAGCTCGTTGCCGAAAGTATCTTTGAGAAAATACTGTCGCCCATTATGCCCTTGCCGAGCGGGCTGCACATGGTCTTGCCAAGCGTGTGGCCATAGTTCTCACGCAGTCCGGCTGCAGCAGCCGACTCGTCCATGCGCTTAGCGTCAAGAATGAATTTCAATTCATCAATATCTGTTTCAGTGGCAAACTCATACACCTTGCGCAGCGTCAGTTCAACCTCCTCATGATGTTCCTCGTCGGCCTTGGGCACCATATTGTCGAGCATTACATCGCCATCCTTGCGCAAATACACAAAGTTGGTGTGCATGTGCATTATTCTGGCCTCGGCCTCATGACCTTCGGCACGGCACTTCACAGCAATATACAACTTGTCGGGGGCATCCTCTTTCAGGCTTATGTGTATCCTGTCGCCGGCAATATACTCTTTGCCGCGCTCTACGGCCTGTTTGTTACAGTCCTGCAGAACTTCAAGCTCCAGCTCAGGACGGCCGATAAGCGCTCCGAGCGCCACGGCTATAGGCAGGCCTATCATACCCGTCCCGGGTATACCCACTCCCATTGCGTTTTTCAAGATGTTGGCACTTAGCTCTATGTCGATGCTCTCGGGAAGAGTGCCGAGAAGCTCTCTGGCCTTTGCCACACACAGAGCTACGGCAATAGGCTCGGTACAGCCTATTGCAGGCAGAACCTGACTGTGTATCAGGGCAATAATAGATTTTCTTTCTTCTGTTGACAACATTACTAAGACTTTTAGGTTATACTTACAAGTTGCGAAATTACAAATTTAAGTGGAAAAAATCTGTTTTTAACAAGGAAAATTACATAAAGTGTATAAAAAAATCGACAAGTAACCCATAAGACGCACCTGCCATAATTACATTTTGTAAACATAAGGAATAAAAATTCATATTTAATTCAAAATACATGTTTCAATTTTTAATACGGCATCGAAAAACAAAGAACATCAACCATTACATAAAAGACGACAATAAGCATCACAAAAAGACATCTTCCTACCTGCAATGAAAGGAGTTTCAGAAACAACAACTGACACGCTTATGAAGTTTGACATAACGTTTTGAAAATCAATCATATAATATGTCACCAACAAGACCTTTGAAATACACCATGCTACACAGAGAGCAGCTATACCCAAAACAAGAATCAAAAACCATAAAAACGTATACGGCTACGCGCCGGACATAAACAAAGACACAAGGAACGACACATGCCAAATGAACAAAAATTAGCAGCTTACGAATGACTCACTAACTATTTTTAGCATTAAAAAGTTGTTGATTTGAAAAATAAAGCCTACCTTTGCCAACAAGAATAAAATGAATTAACATAAGGAAAGGCAAGATCAAAGGATTCCGACATTGAGAGATATGCCGGAATCTTTCGTTTTGTCTGTCCAAAAACAATATTAATTTTTAAAATCTATAATTATGGCTTACATGTCACAAGAAGGCTACGACAAGTTAGTGGCCGAACTAAAACATTTGGAAAGTGTCGAACGTCCAAAGGCATCAGCTGCTATTGCTGAGGCAAGAGACAAAGGCGACCTGAGCGAAAACTCTGAATATGATGCGGCAAAAGAGGCACAGGCTCACCTGGAAGACAAAATCAACAAAATCAAGCTTGCAATCTCAGAGGCTAAAATCGTTGACACATCACGCCTGAGCACAGACAGCGTGCAGATTCTGTCAAAGGTAGAAATGACCAATCTGGCCAACAACGCCAAGATGAGCTACACCATCGTAAGCGAGAGCGAAGCTAACCTGCGCGAAGGCAAAATATCAATAAAGACCCCTATCGCACAAGGATTGCTCAACAAGAAAGTTGGCGACGAAGTGGAAATCAAGATTCCACGCGGAACAATCAAGCTGCGCATTGACAAAATTTCAGTAGAATAAAGCTCATGAGAGGTCAAGGTCATGAGGCTTTAAGGCAGGCAAGCCAAAGACTCCTGACACTGAAGCCTCATTACACACGACATTCATAAGCCCTAAGGACCTTACAATACAATAACATAAAAACATAACATCATGGATATATTCTCAAAGATAGCTGCAGGCGAAATACCCAGCTACAAATGTGCCGAAAACGACAAGTTCTACGCATTTCTTGACATCAATCCGCTGGCTAAAGGTCACACGCTGGTGATACCGCGCCGTGAGGTAGACTACTTCTTCGACCTCAGCGACGATGAGATAGCCGAGATGATGGTGTTTGCCAAGAAAGTTGCAGTAGCCATTAAGAAAGCTTTTCCATGCCGTAAAGTGGGCATGGCTGTACTCGGACTCGAAGTGGCTCACGCACACATACACCTCGTGCCCATGCAGACTGAAAAAGACATGCTCTTCTCTAACCCGAAACTCAAACTGACTGAGCAGGAGTTTAAAGAAGCTGCAGACAAAATATATGCCGCTTTCTGCGAATAAAGCCCGAACACGGCATGCCGCAAAGACGGCACAAAAAACATAAGAGCGAGTAACAACGGCCGGCATTGCCAAACCCTAAGTTACCCGCTCTTTTTTATTTCAGCAAGACAGCACGACTAAATATACTCGTCGCCATACTTGACCTGAACTTCGTTAACATACTTGCGTATAAGTGCCGACGAATCCTCCTTCTTGCATATGAGCAGCACGTTGCCCTTCTCGGCAACGATATATCCGTCGAGCCCGTTGATTATGCTCATGTGGTCGTCAGGCAGCTTTATTATGTTGTTATGGCTGTCTCCAATAATCACGCGCGAGCCGATAACCACATTATCACCCTCGCCCTTGCTCATACTCTCATATATTGAATGCCACATGCCAAGGTCGGCCCAGCCGAAATCGCATATCATCACATAAACATTGTCGTTCTTCTCAAGAATACCGTAATCGATAGAAAGATTCGGATACGACGGGAAATTCTCCTTGACAAATTCGAGTTCGCGCTCCATGCTGTACTCCGTTTCCGACTCTTCAAGCTTTCTCAGCACCGGCGGGAAAATACGCTTGAGGCACTCACACAGATAAGTTACATTCGACAGGAACAGACCTGTGTTCCAATAAAACTCGCCGCTCTCCATGAACATACGTGCAAACTCGCGGTCGGGCTTCTCCGTGAACGACTTTACCTTAAACACATCGTCACGCTCAGAAGGCTCGCCTGTCTGAATGTAGCCGTAACCCGGCTCCGGACGTGTAGGCCTTACGCCCATCGTCAGCAGACTGTCGTTAGCTCCGACAAAGTCAAGTCCGTTAAGGACATCCTCCTTGAACACATCTTCCTTGAACACAGCCTGATCCGACGGCACCACAACAAGACGCGCATCGCGGTTGATATGAAGAATGCGATATGTGGCCCACGCCACACTCGGAGCCGTATTTCTGAATATCGGCTCACTCAGGATATGTCCTTCGGGCAGATCGGGCAACTGCTCACGAACAAGGTCATAATAGATATGGTTAGTACTGATATAGATGTTCTCTGCGGGAATAAATCCCGACATGCGGTCGTAAGTCTGCTGAAGAAGCGTGCGTCCGGTTGAAAAGAAATCCAAAAACTGCTTGGGACGGTCCTCACGACTGCAAGGCCACAGGCGGCGCCCCTTGCCGCCGGCCAAAATAAGGCAATAATTATTTTTATTCACACACATTGCGTTTACAGATTGTTTTACGAATACGAAGATAAGCATTATTGTCTGTATAACCAATTATTTTAAGTTTTTTCAATTAAAAATTTGTCAATTCAGAATTTATATTTATCTTTGCAGCCGAAAAGAAGCCCAGATGGCGGAATCGGTAGACGCGCTGGTCTCAAACACCAGTGGGGCAACCCGTGCCGGTTCGACCCCGGCTCTGGGTACGAGTATTTTTCTACAAATCCCTGTAAATCAAGTGTTTACAGGGATTTTTGTTTTTTTACGGTGTACTAAAAGTGTACTTAATTGTATATATTCTTTTAAAATATTCTTATACCTTTCAAAAAAACAAAATAAAAAATGTTGGTCATTTATTGGCCAACATTAAATAATACGGTATTTGTCACTCTTGTTTAGGATATTCTTCTAAAGCCGTTATCATTTTCTTTATTTGACGTTTTGCCAAATAACCATATATTTTATCGCTGTGTTCAGCGTAAATAACAAACATCCACGTTCCTAACACTCGTTCATAAGTGGCATTATTATTTGTCGGGTTATTTAGTTCTATAACATCACCGTCTTTGTTTTCATACTCATACATTGATTTTAGCGTAACTAACGCTTTTTCTTTATCGCCAAGTCCGACGATTACATTGCCGTGATACTTATTGTTGCTTGCTAATGATAAAGCAAATGCTCCAATAGAGTCTTTTTCTGCATAAATTAATTTCTGGTTACCGAAATTAGTTTTGCATACCACGTCTCTTTTCGTTACGCTAATTTGTGCTTGTAATGGAATGAATATACAAACCATCAACAAAAGAATAATAGTTTTTTTCATAATCTGTATAATTAAAGTGTTAATTATAATTCTTACAGACCATGTAAAAGATAACGTGGACTTGCACGTTATCGGAGTAAAGGTACGACCAAGTAACCCACAGACCAATAATAAGTGCAGCCCACGTATAGCATGGGCGTTCACTCATTATTCAACGGTCTGTAATAGTTTTGGTCGTTTCTTACTCCATTGAATAATTAGCTAAACGCTAAATTTCCAAATTTTACTTTGCAAAGATAAGAAATAATAAACAAATAATGGAAATAAAACCTATTAGTTTTTATTGTATCGGCATAAAACAGTCAAGACCTAAACTTTATCTGTAAAAATAGGGTAAATACGTCATTGCCCATTTGCCATTTTTTTATACTGTGCATCCAATAGATAATTTGCAACCTCCATAATCAAGTCTTTTGGAACACACGACAAATCAAATTCAGCCTCATCCTTTTTATTGTTATTTTCTTGTATTTGTTTTATCTCCATTTCCGTTTTCTGTTTTGGTACAACGTATTGCATCAATTTTTCAAGCATAGCCAAACGGTCTTTGGGTGATAACGCTTTCAAATCACGCTCCATTTGCTGCTTGTTATTGTCTATAACCTGCACTATCCAATCTTTAATGTTTGTCGTTACTTTGTTGGGTGTGCCTTTTGCCCTGCCACCCAACCGCCCTTTACCGTCATTCTTTTGTCTTGCGAAGTTACGAAAAGAGTGTAATTTATTGGAAATGAGCTTATGTTAATTGCTCATAATAGTAATAGGTTACGATTTAGTTAGTTATCTGCTGCATTATTCTTCTGCGCGTTGCGTAACCTTCAAAGAACTCTTCGTATGCAAAAGTAACAATAAAACGGGAGATTTTGATATGAATCTCCCTGATTTTTTCTATCTCATACAAGTTTTTCCGTAAAAGCGGCTTTATTCGTCGGTACACCATCGCCCAAAAGGATTTTGAACGAACGTGTGCCGACTACTGCATAAGCGGAGAAAAGGGCTTTGCCTCACGCCTAAACTGTGTTTAGACTGATGAAGCAAGGCCCATTTCTTTTGTGCTTATGCCAAAGAGGTGCTTTTACGGCTTTTCAGATGTTTTTTCGCTGTTCTTTTGAGCCGGAAGCGGAAAGCCGCGTATGACCGCACATTCCATAAATGGAACAAGCCGTCACTCACGGCAGGCAAACCGGGAAGAATGATTTTATCCATCCGACCAAACTTGTTTGGCCAAACAGATAAAAACATACTTCCTTGCAGGTTGTTTGCCCGATTTCACGCTACCGGCTATTATTCTTTTTTTGTTGGAAGGAATTTCTTTTTTCACGGATTTCTCTTTTGAAGTTTTCTGTCTAATCTGCCTCTACTTCCGTTTACCTCCATTTTCGCGCCTTTCAGTGAGCCGCATCAGGCAGTCATTTCCGTTCTGGGCGCAAAGGTAACTCCGGGATTTGACGGGAAAGCAAGGTCAAGCCTCCTGTTTTCGGGAAAAATCTCCAGCCCTGCGGGTAGTATTTTCCCCGAAAAACCTTGCATTCCCTAATCCCTACCTTTTTAAGCACCCGAAACGAAAACGACCGATGCGACAGAAAGACGCATTAAAAAAAATGTCGGATAAACGAGAGGCAGATAAGATAGTTTGAAACTCAACTCCCTCAGCTCTTGAATCCGCATTAAAAATAAAAAATCAAAAACAGAATGGATATGGAAACAACAATGGCAACAAAATTCGTGGCTTGGGAAG
>OKVE01000516.1_pt1 | contig 14541 bp, 10 predicted proteins | sample 1604781 | NCBI WGS metagenome assembly OKVE01 (sample SAMN01760918, study PRJEB22395) | human gut metagenome
GCCGCTTCATCACCCCCGACACCAACGGCTACAAGCTGATCGCCGCCTTTGACAATTCCCCCAGCGAGGTGGGCAAAGAGATCAACGGCATCCAGATCTTACACGTTGACGAGCTGGAGGCCTTCTGCGCAGAGCATAAGCCTGAGGTGGCTGTGTTCTGTGTGCCCCGCAGCGGTGCGGAGGAGCTCAGCGGCCGGCTGGTCGAACTGGGCATCAAAGGCTTCTGGAACTTCTCCCACTATGACCTGTCGGTGCCCTACCCCGAAGTGGTGGTGGAGAACGTCCACCTGGGCGACAGCCTGATGAGCCTGGGCTACCGCCTGCGCAACCAGGAGTGACGCCATGGCAAAACTGTATTTTCGCTATGGTGCCATGAACAGCGGCAAGAGCACAGCCCTGATGCAGGTGGCCCACAACTATGAAGAGCAGGGCATGCAGGTGCTGATCCTCAAGCCGCAGGTGGATACCAAAGGCGGCGACGAACTGGTCAGCCGCCTGGGCGTGCACCGCAAGGCCGACCGCCTGATCCGCCCGGACATGGATGTGTTCGAGGTGGTGCGCGAAGCCAGCCAGGCCACCAAGCTGGCCTGCGTGCTGTGCGACGAGAGCCAGTTCTTTACCCCGGAGCAGGCCGAGCAGGAGCTGAACCTGATCGTGGACCACGGCGGCCGGGTGAAAAATATCAGCATCAGCCACCGCGTTTATGGGCGCATCACCGCGGAAATGGATATCCGCTCCCGCCAAGATGTGCAGGAGTTCCTGCAGGCATTGGCAGGCGGCGCTTCCACCGTGCTTTCCACCGCAACGGACGGCTACCACTACCACCTTGTGGAAGCCGCCACCCCCGACCGCCTGGATTTGATCGGCCAGGCCTTGCAGGATGCGGATTTCCTGGCCCCCCTGCAGCCGTGGGAAAAAGAAAAGTAAGCAGAATAGAAAAACGACCGTTTGAGCTCTTGGGTTCAAACGGTCGTTTTATTTTTGGCTTTTTTCGCTGTAAGGGCTGTGCGGTTCACCCTCGGCAGGTTCAACATAGGTTATCAGGTCCTCAACCCGGCAGTGGAAAATCTGGCAGAAGTCGTCCAGCTTGGCCGTGGTAATGCCCTGCCCCTTGCGGATGCGGTCAATGGTGCCGCTGCTGATGTTGTAGTGGTTGATCAGCGTATAAGTGCTTTCCCCGCACCGCTTCATCGTTTCCCAGAATTTGTCGTATACAATCATGGTTACGCTTTTTCCTCTGCCCCAAAATCATACCCCATATCGCGGTACAGAGCATAGGCTTTGCGCAGGAAATCTTCGGTCACGCAAAAGTATTCGGCGGCGTCGGCAAGGGTGTCGCCGCGGCGCAGGCGGGCGGCAAGTTCGGGGTAGGGGATGTGCTTGAGCACGGCGGCTTTGTCGGCCCGGTATTCGGCCTGCGCTTTGAGCTGGTAGGGCGAATACGGCAGATAGAACGCGCCGCTGGCAAAGTGCCCGTCCTCGTGGATCAGGGCGGTGCGCACCTCGGCGGAAGAATCAAACCGCGCGGTGTTGATGCCCACAATGCGCCCGTTCTGCAAAGAAAGGCAGCGCATGCTGCGCAGCGGGCATTCCGCCACGGTAATGCCTTCCCGGTCCATCTCGTCCAGTGTGGCTGCAAGGGTATATTTGAACATTCGTGCCCCTCCCGCAAGCGCAGGCCCGGCCAAAGGCGGCTTACTGCTTGCCCTGGTTGATCTCCGCACGCAGGCGGATCAGGGTGGCAATATCGGCCTTGTCCTCTTCGGTCAGGTAGCGCTTCAAGTTCTCATAAGCGGCAATGGGCTCATCGCGGATCAGGTCCGAAACGGCATCCGTCTGGTCCGGCTCGGTTTCCAGCGGTTCATCCCCGGCAAGCTGGGCGATGGTAACGCCAAAATACTCGGCAATGGGCCGCGCGTGCTTCAGCGTCAGCTGTTTGGTGCGGCCGGATGCCAGCTCCGACAGGGTGCTGCGCGGGATTTTCAGCGCGCGGCACATTTTGGTTACGTCAGTGCCGTCGCGGCGGCACAGCTCCTGGATGATATCATACATTCTGCTCATGGCGGGAGCCTCACTTTACCTGCACTGCGCGGGGCAGAACCACGCAGTGATTAAATTCTGTTCCTGTATTCAGGATACCCCCGCCGCAAGGGAATGTCAAGCCTGCTGCTTACATTTTTGCCTTGGGTGTACCTGAAAAGGCGAAAATAAACGGTTTTTCGCAAGTGCAGTTTTGTGGCTTGCGCCTGCAAAACAGCCGTGATTTTTTTTCAGATACACCCGAATACCCTCATTATACCACAAGGCAAGGGTAATAAACCGGACTTTGACGGGCACAAACGGAAAAAATATTGATTTGTGTTCCCAATTATGTTCAGGAAAGGGTATACCCCACACGGTAAATGGTCTGGATCTCCTGTTTCAGCCCCAGTTTGCGGCGCAAATGCTGGATATGTACATCCACCGTGCGGGTAATGCCGATGCAGGGGTAACCCCAGGCGGTATGCAGCAGGTCGCCGCGGCTTACAGCCTGGCCGCGGTGGTCAAACAGCACTTGCAGCAGGGCAAACTCCTGCGGGGTCAGGAGAATATCCTCCCCGTGGCGCGTAACGGCGCGTGCCTGCCAGTCAATATTCAAATCCTTGTAATGCGTTGCGGTATAAGTGCTGTGCATTCCCATACGATAACCTCCTTTGGCGGAAAATTTCAACCTTCTATAATATATAAACGAGGCATGTAACCAAGATGTTACAACTGTAAATGTAAAAGATTTATGTCTTTGAACAATGTTTTCAACTTTTCCACAGTGGAAACGGTAGGAAAATCTGTGAAAAACGTTGAAAACTCAGAGTTGCAAAATTGCGCAGGAATAGATGACGAAGTATCGTGTGATTATTTTGCAGAGATAGTGGAAAACTGACCGTAAACAGGAGAAATTATCCGCAAAAAATGTGGCCAATGTTGAAAACTGCCCTGTGGCAGGGTGGGAAATGGGGAACTTTTGCCGGAAATGTTGTGCGCGGGAGGGAGACATGGGACGGTTGACGGGAAAATAAAGGGGGAGGGCGGGGTCACCTGACCCCGCCGGAACTTTGCCTGGTTGCAAGTGAAAACTGGCGCAAGGAACAAGAAAAGAAAAAAGCATGTGCCCCATCCCTCAAAGATGTAAGCACATGCCCTATAATTCTATTCTATCGCCATTAAAGTTTTTCGCCAGGACTTTTTTCAAAAAGGCCGCCAATCTCCCGTAAATAAAACCTCACATCTTCGGGAAGATAATGCGGATGGTGGTGCCGGTGCCGACGGTGGATTCCAGATCAATGCGCGCACCGTGCAGAACAGCGATATGCTTGACAATGGCGAGCCCCAGGCCTGTTCCGCCGGTCGCCTTGGAGCGGGATTTGTCCACTCGGTAAAAGCGCTCAAACACGCGGCTCTGGCTGTCCTGTGGGATGCCGATGCCATTGTCCTCCACGCAGAAATACGGGCAGCCGTCCGCATTGGTGCCGCAGCTCAGCTCCACATGGCCACCCGGCCGGTTGTAGCGGATGGCATTGTCGCACAGGTTGGTTACAAGCTCGGTCAACAGGTCGTGGCTGCCGCGCACCGTAACGGGCTGTACTTTGTATTGCAGCGTAATGTAAGCTTTGCGGGCGTTCACCGTCATGTTGGTGGCAACATCCTTGACCAGCACGCCAAGGTCCACCGGTACAAAATCGGCGGTGGGGCTGTTTTCCTGCTGCTTGCTCATGCCGTCCAGTTCCGAAAGCTGCAAAATATCCGATACCAGCGTGATCATGCGCTGGGCTTCCTTGTGGATACGGTGGCCAAAGGTGGGAATGTCCTCCTGTTTTGCCATGCCGTTTTCAATCAGCTCTGCATAGCCGGAAATGCTTGTCAGCGGGGTTTTCAGCTCGTGGCTGACATTAGCGGTAAACTCCCGGCGGATGGTCTCATTGTCCTCCCGCAGCTTGCGGTCAGACTGTACCGTGTGCGCCAGCGGGATCAGCTCCTCATACGGCACATTGGCCTCGATGCAGTCCAGGTGCTCCGCCATTCGGGCGATGGGCTGCACCAGATGCTTGGTAATGACCTGCGCCAGCACCAGCGCCAGAATGATGATAAGGATGCACCCGGCCACCAGAACGGGCAGCACGCGGTTGTAGCTGCTCCACATGTTGCTGGTTTCGTCTGCCAGCCGCAAAACACTTCCGTCCGTCAGGCGCACGGCATAATAATGGGTGTCGTACCCAAGGGTTGCACTGCGGCGCACGCTGGCACCAGTGCCCTCTGCCATAGCCTGCTGGATCTCTGGGCGGTTGGCATGGTTGGGCAAGGTGCTGGGATCAGCAGTGGCAGAATCGTACAAAACGGTGCCATCCTGGGCCACAAGGGTCAGACGCAGGCCGTCTGCATACTGGGCCAGCTGCTCTGGCTGTGGGTCGGCAGAATGCTCATACCCCACCGCAATAGCTTCCACCGTGCGGGAAAGGTCGGTGTCAAACTGCTCGGCAAAAGCGTGCTGGAACAGCAGCGCTGCCCCCACCACGCTGAGCAGGAGGGACAAAATACCCACAGCCATCAAAGTGGTGCGCAACAGGTGAGCCATGCTGCGCGGTGCAGTGATGTGGGCGGTTTCGGCGGTATCAGGCATCTTCCCCGGCCTCCGTGCCCTTGGCGGACAGTTTGTACCCCACCTTGCGCACGGTGCAGATGGCGTCCCCGGCGTGGCCCAGCTTTTGGCGCAGGGTCCGCACGTGCATGTCAATGGTGCGGCTTTCCAACAGGTCGTCGGTATCCCACACGGCTTTCATGATGCGCTCGCGGGCCAGAACTTCTTCGGGATGCTCCAAAAAGAAATGAAGCAGCGAATATTCTTTAAAGGTCAGCTCCACCGGCTCACCGTCCACCGTAACGGTGCGGGCAACGTCATCCAACGTGATGTCTCCAAACCGCAGGGTGGTGGTGCTGGCTGGTGCGGTGCTGGCGCGGCGCAGCACCGCCTTGACGCGGCTGATGAACTCCATAATGCCGAACGGCTTGCAGAGGTAATCGTCTGCACCGTGGTCCAGCCCTTTTACCACATCAATCTCGCTGGTTTTGGCTGTGACCATGATGACTGGTACGGTGCGGGTCGCGGCGGTCTCCCGCAGGCGGCCCAAAATCTGGTAGCCGTCCTCATCGGGCAGCATAACGTCCAGAATCACCAGGTCGGGCACGGTCTCCCGCACGGCAGCCCAGAAGGAAGCCCCGTCCTCAAACCCGCGGACGGTGTACTGGTTGGTTTGCAGAGCATACTGCTCCAGCTCACGGATGGATGCGTCATCTTCAACAATATAGATCATAAGATCCTCCAAACAAACAGGCCGAAACCTGCGATATGCCACAGGTCCCGGCCCATTTTACAGGGGAAAGCCCTGCAATAATTATTTTTTCTGCTCCGGTGCAGCGGCAGTTCCGCTGGGGCCGGGCTCAAAGGTATAGCGGCCGCGGTAGCGCTCATAGCGCTTTTCAAAACTGGGGCTTTCACCGTTTTTGATGTGGTTCAGGTATTCATGGGTATCAAAGCGGTCCTCCGATACTTCAATCATGGCAACGGCAATGTTGGAGCAGTGGTCCGCAATGCGCTCATAGTTGGTTAGCAGATCATCCAGCACAAAACCGTACTCAATGGTGCAGGCGCCGGCCTGCAGGCGGGCAATATGGCGGGTTTTGACTTCGCGCACCAGGCCGTCCACAACCTGCTCCAGCGGCTCGATCTTGCCGGCGGCGTAACAGTCGTTCTTCTGGAACGCATCCACGGTGCGGTTCACGATATCCTGAACGGCGGCCTCCAGAACGGAAAGATCGTCGATCGCTTCGTGGCTGAAGTGGATGGATTTTTCCTGAATTTCCTGCCCGGCCTTGAGCAGGTTGACCGAGTGGTCAGAGATGCGCTCCAGGTCATTGATGGTGTGCAGCAGGGTGTTGATGGTGCGGTTGTCCTCGCGGGAAAGTGCCTTGGCACTCAGCTTGACCAGATAGGTACCCAGAACGTCCTCGTAATGGTCCACAGCGTCTTCCTTGCGGTTCACCTCGTCGGCAATGGCTTCATCCCACTTGTGGGTCAGGGACATGGCCTGCAGCAGGGAGGTGCGGCAGATCTCGGCCATATCGCCGCCGGTCAGCATAGTGCGGCCAACGGCAACGGACGGGGTGGAAAGCAGGCGTTCGTCCAGCAGGGAATGCTGCTCGCCCGCCTGATCCTTGCTGTCCGGCACGGTCAGGATGGCCAGCTTTTCCAGCACGCGGTTGAACGGCAGCAGGATAGCGGTGGTCACAATGTTGAATATCGTGTGCACAATGGCAATGCCAAAGGTGTTGGCGGTTTCGTTGTAGAACGAGAATCCCAACAGCGCATGCAGCCCGTAAAAACCGCACAGGAACACCAGCGTGCCGATGAGGTTAAAGTACAGATGAACAAATGCGGTGCGCTTAGCATTTTTGTTGGCACCGGCAGAGGAGATCAGCGCGGTAACGGTGGTGCCGATGTTCTGGCCCATGATGATGGGAACCGCCGCCGCATAGGTGACGGCACCGGTGGAGGTGAGGGCCTGCAAAATACCCACCGAAGCGGAGGAAGACTGCAGCACAGCCGTCAGCACGGCACCGGCCAGCACGCCCAGAACCGGGTTTTTGAAGCTCAGAAACAGGTCCATGAACCAGGGCTCATCGGCCAGAGGACTCATGGCGGTGGACATGGTGTTCATACCGGCCATCAGGACGGAAAAGCCCACCATGATCTTGCCCACGCCGCTGCGGCGGTCCTTATCCTTGCCCAGCATATAAAGGAAGATGCCGATAAAGCCAAGGATGGGGGCCCACGCGTTGGGGTTCAGCATCTGGATGGCGAAGGAATCACCCTCCAGGCCTGAAAGCGAGAGCAGCCAGCCGGTAACGGTGGTACCGATGTTGGCGCCCATGATGACGCCGATGGCCTGGTGCAGCTCCATCAGGCCGGAGTTGACAAAGCCGACCGCCATAACGGTGGTGGCACCGCTGGACTGGATCACTGCAGTGATGACCATGCCCAGCAGCAGCCCGCGCACCGGGCTGGCCGTCATTTTGGAAAGGATGCCTTGCAGTTTGCTGCCAGCGGTCTGCTCAAGGGCTTTGCCCATGAGGTCCATGCCGTAAAGGAACATGGCAATACCGCCCATCAGCGTGAACACATTAAAAATGCTCATACAGGGGGTTACACTTCCATTTCTCTTTTGTTATGTTTTCATTGTTGGGTGCAGCCGCACCCGGAGCAAAACCGAATCAAATCGTTTTGCACATGCCCACAATGGCACTATACCGTTACCTATTATAATAGAAAACAGGGCTTTATGAACACCAAAAGTCAGTAAAAGAATTGTAAAGACTGTGTAAAATGTCGAATCAACGCAAGAAAACTGCTAAAATTGGCACATTGTAAAAATTTGGCGTATTGATTTTGGGCAACTTTACACAAACTTTGCAAAAGGAAAGTTTCCATTACCAAAGCTTTACCCGGATTGTACTGCACTATGGTCGATACTGGGGAAACAGCGCGGTACAATAAATACGCACTCAGGAAGAACGAATAGGAAAACACGAACCCCTGAGCGAATGTGTGAGATAGAATAACAGATACAATTAAGGGAGAAGAAAGTTTATGTTAAAGCGTAATGTTTCCGTTGCAGTTACTGCTGCTCTGGCTCTCAGCCTGGCCGCCTGTGGTTCCAGCCCGGCATCCTCCGCTGCTTCCAGCGAAGCAGTTTCCAGTGAGGCCGTCTCCAGTGAGGCTGCTTCCAGTGAAGCAACTGCTGCACCGGCTGCCGGCGATTTCGATGTCGATCAGGACATCACCGTGATTTCCCGTGAGGATGGCTCCGGCACCCGCGGCGCTTTCATCGAGCTGACCGGTGTGGAATCCAAGAACGATGCAGGCGAAAAGGTTGACAACACCACCGAGGCGGCTGCCATCCAGAGCTCCACCAACGGTGTTCTGACCGCTGTTTCCAACGATGAGACCGCAATCGGCTACATCAGCCTGGGTTCTCTGAACAATGATGTCAAGGCTGTCACCGTGGAAGGCGTTGCCCCCAGCGCTGACACCGTGAAGGATGGTACTTACACCCTGGCTCGTCCGTTCAACATCGTTACGAACGGCGAAGCTGCCGACCCCGTTGCCGTGGACTTCATTGCTTACTGCATGAGCACCGACGGTCAGGCCCTGGCCACCGAGGAAGGTTACATCGGCGATGTTGGCGCTGATTACACCAGCACCCAACCCGCAGGCAAGATCGTGGTTGGCGGTTCCTCCTCTGTTTCCCCGCTGATGGAAAAACTGATCGAAGCGTATAAGACCGTGAACCCCAACGCAACCCTGGAACTCCAGACCACCGACTCCACCACCGGCGTTTCCGGCGCACTGGATGGCACCTACACCATCGGTATGGCCAGCCGTGAGCTGAAAGATTCTGAGGTTGAGGGCGGCGCAAAGGCGACTGTCTTGGCAAAGGATGGCATTGCTGTTATCGTCAGCAACGACAACCCCACGGATAACCTGACCGTTGACCAGATCAAAGGCATCTACACCGGCGAGCTGACCACCTGGGCAGACGTTCAGTAATCCCCCTTTCTAAAAAAGACGGCTGTTGCGGCGGCAAAAGGCGGCAACGGCCGTTTTTTGAAAGCCATCGGTATATAGTTCCTGAGCAAAGACAGGAGAGTATGGGAAAATGAAAACAACAACTTCGCACCTGAAAGAGATCGTCATGCAGGGTGTATTTACCGCCTGCGCGTGCATCTCCATTCTGGCCGTGGCGCTGATCTGCATCTTCTTATTTGCAAACGGCCTGCCCACCATTTTTGAGATCGGCCCCCTCAAGTTCCTGCTTGGCACCACCTGGAAACCCGGCAACAACCTGTACGGCATCCTGCCCATGATCCTGGGGAGCATCTATGTCACCGCAGGCGCGATCATTGTGGGGGTGCCCATTGGGCTGCTGACGGCCATCTATATGTCCCGCTTTGCATCGCCCCGTATCAACAAGGTGCTGTTGCCGGCGGTACAGCTGCTGGCTGGTATCCCCTCGGTCGTGTACGGCTTCTTCGGCATGATCGTTATGGTCCCGGCGGTGCAGGCTATGGTCAAATCGGACTTTTTCAAAACTGTGCTGCACGTGAAAAGCGGCAAGGGCATGAGCCTGTTTACCGCCAGCCTGCTGCTGGGCATCATGATTTTGCCCACCATCATCACGGTCAGCAAAACCAGCCTGGACGCTGTGCCCCAAAGCTATTACGAGGGCAGCCTGGCTCTGGGTGCTACCCATGAGCGCAGCGTGTTTTGCGCGGTGCTGCCCGCCGCCAAAAGCGGCGTAATGTCCGCTGTAATCCTGGGTGTTGGCCGCGCCATCGGCGAAACGATGGCCGTTGTGATGGTTGCCGGCAACCAGACCTGGATGCCCAAGGGCTTGTTCCAGGGGCTGCGCACGATGACCTCCAACATCGTCATCGAGATGGGTTACGCTGCAGACCTGCACCGCGAAGCGCTGATCGCAACCGGCGTTGTGTTGTTCGTTTTCATTCTGCTGATCAATCTCTGCTTTAGTTTGGTAAAGGGGGGCGAAAAGAATGGCTGATTTTGCTGCAACCGCCGGTAAAACCGATGATATGACCCACGCAAATGCGAAAATCGTTCCCCCCGCCCGCCACGAAAACCGCATGGCGGCCCGCGCGTATGCCCTTGTCATGCGCTGGCTGGTGCGGCTGGCGGCCCTGATTACTGTGGCAATCCTTGTGTTCCTGATCGGCTATATCCTGGTCAACGGTATTCCCAACCTCAAGCCGTCCCTGTTTGAGTGGACCTATAATTCCGACAACGTATCCCTGATGCCCGCGCTTATCAATACCATTCTGATGACGGCGTTCTCGCTGGCCATTGCCACACCGCTGGGCATTTTTGCTGCGGTCTGGCTGGTGGAATACGCCAAACGCGGCAGCAAGCTGGTCAAGGTGGTGCGCATCACCACCGAAACGCTGCAGGGCATCCCCTCCATCGTATACGGTCTGTTCGGTATGCTGTTCTTTGTCATGCAGCTCAAATGGGGCTACAGCCTGATCGCCGGTGCCTTCACGCTGGCCATCATGGTGCTGCCGGTCATCATGCGCACCACCGAGGAAGCGCTGCTTGCAGTGCCGGATTCTTACCGCGAGGGCAGCTTTGGCCTGGGGGCCGGCAAGCTGCGCACCGTATTCACCATTGTGCTGCCCAGCGCCATGCCGGGCATCCTGTCCGGCGTGATTTTGGCAACGGGCCGCATTGTAGGCGAAACCGCGGCCCTGATCTACACGGCCAGCACCGTTGCCGCCGTGCCCGCCAGCGTGTTCAGCTCCACCCGTACCCTTGCCACCCATATGTATCTGCTTTCCAACGAGGGCCTGCATATCAATGAAACCTACGGCACTGCCGTGGTGCTGTTGATCCTGGTGCTGCTCATCAACAGCCTGTCCAGCTTTGTTGCCGGCCGCCTTGCCAAAAAGTAATGCCGAAAGGAACTGCATGATGAATAAATTCGAAGTTAAAAACATGGACCTGTATTACGGCAGCTTCCATGCACTGAAAAATATCAATATTGCCATCCCCGAAAAAGAGGTCACGGCGTTCATCGGTCCTTCCGGCTGCGGCAAGTCTACTTTCCTGAAGAGCCTGAACCGCATGAACGACCTGGTGGAAGGCTGCCGCATTTCCGGCGATATCCTGCTGGACGGTGTGGATATCTATAAGGATAAGATAGATGTCAATGTGCTGCGCAAGCGGGTTGGCATGGTGTTCCAGAAGCCCAACCCCTTCCCGATGAGCATTTACGATAACATCGCCTACGGTCCCCGCACCCACGGTGTGCGCAGTAAGGCGCAGCTGGATGAAATTGTGGAAAAAAGCCTGCGCGGTGCTGCCATCTGGGACGAAGTGAAGGACCGCCTGAACAAAAGCGCGCTGGGCATGTCCGGCGGCCAGCAGCAGCGTTTGTGCATTGCCCGCGCCCTGGCGGTGGAGCCGGAAGTTCTGCTGATGGACGAACCGACCTCCGCCCTGGACCCCATCTCCACCTCCAAGGTGGAAGAGCTGGCTCTGGAATTAAAGGACCGCTACACCATCGTAATCGTGACCCATAACATGCAGCAGGCCGCCCGTATTTCAGATAAGACGGCGTTCTTCCTGCTGGGTGAGCTGGTGGAAATGGGCGATACGGAACGCCTGTTCTCCACCCCTGAGGACAAGCGCACGGAAGATTATATTTCCGGCCGTTTTGGTTGATCGGAGGAGCAATACCATGCCTAGTGTGCGTAAATCTTATGATGAAGAGCTTTTGCAGCTGGATACCTTGCTGGCCCGCATGGGTCACGAAGCCGGTGCCGCCATTGAAAGCGCACTGACTGCCCTGCGCAATGATGATATTGAACTGGCCCGCAGCGTGGTTGCGCGGGACAGCCAGATCGACGCAAGCGAACACGAGATCGAACACCGCTGCCTGCAGCTGCTGCTGCGCCAGCAGCCGGTGGCTTCGGATCTGCGCAAGGTCAGTACAGCCCTGAAAATGGTAACGGATGTGGAGCGCATCGGCGACCAGGCCAGCGATATTGCGGAGCTGGTGCTGCACCTGCACGCCAAATCCACCGATGCCGTGGGCGTGCTGGAAGATATCCTGAAAATGGGCGATGATGTGCTGAAGATGGTCAAACGCTCCATTGCCGCCTATGTGCAGGTGGACCTTGCCGCCGCCGCGGAAGTGATTGCCCATGATGATGTCATCGACGCCGCGTTCAGGCGCATCAGCAGCGAAATTGCCCAGTACATTGCCGCCCACCCCACCGAAGCAGAGACCGCGCTGGATCTGTTTATGGTGACCAAATATCTGGAACGCCTTGGTGACCACGCCGTGAACGTGGCCGAATGGGTCGAATTCTTAAAGACCGGCGTTCACAAATCCCGCAAGATCGTGTGATCTTGCCCGGCGGCGTGTGAGGCCGCTCCAAGGTGAACCTGAAGCCAACTGCTTGGATTTTGAATTTTCAGGTACACCCAATAACATTGCCATTCTCTTTTTTATGTTTTCCTATACCGCACCAAAGGGCCAGCACTGCACGCTGGCCCTTTGGTGTTTTTATGTGTAGACTGCTGGGAATGAAACCTGGCAGAAAAGTGGAAGAAGCAATGCAGAGTGTGTTATACTGGAAAGGACAAATCGAAAACGGCTGCACAATATCAAAAGTGAGGAACATCTCTATGGACGAATTTTCACATCTGAAAAGTAAGCTGTTAGCTGAACAGGTAGAAGAACAAATCTATCATTATATTCTGGACACTCCGCTGGACCCTGGCAGTAAGCTGCCCAATGAGTTTGAACTGGGGGAAAAGTTCGGCGTGGGACGCAGTACCATCCGCGAAGCGGTCAAGCTGTTGTCCAGCAAAGGCATTGTGGAAGTGCGCCGCGGCTCCGGCACCTATGTGCTGGCCACGGCGCTGGGCGTCGGCGACCCGCTGGGGCTGAGCTCCGTGCAGGATAAAACCGCATTGGCATTAGACCTTGTGAATGTGCGCCTGCTGCTGGAGCCCGGTATCGCCGAGATGGCTGCTAACAACGCAACGGATGAGGATATTGCCCGGCTGCGCCGCCTTTGCGAACGTGTAGAAGCCAAAATTCATGATGGAGACCGATACATTGAGGATGATATTGCGTTTCATACCTGTGTGGCTGAAAGCAGCAAAAATATGGTTGTGGAACAGCTGATCCCCATTATTGATACAGCCGTTATGATGTTTGTGAACGTAACCCACAAAAAGCTGATCGATGAAACGATTATGACCCACCGTATGATCGTGGAAGCGATTGAGGCCCATGATCCCATCGGTGCACGGAACGCGATGACAATGCATTTAGCATTTAACCGCCGTATGATCAAAGAATTGTACGATAAAGACCGACAAAAGACGGAATAAGCTGCCGGTAAAACGCCCGCACTGGTTGTCAGACCAATGCGGGCGCTGCTTTTTCTGAAGTCATCAGATGTATTTTTTGGCGTTTGACAATGTCAATCCCAAAAAAACGAGTCAAAAGAAGCTCAGGTGTATAAAAAAAGACTTTTAATTGTACAAAATGTGCAAATGCTAAGTGGCGTTTTTGGCATAAAGTAGGAATGCACCCGCACAACTTGCAAGCATTGAGCAGATGAATTACAATAGAACCATCAGATAAGCAGCACACCCGCACAAGAAATGGAGGTAATTTTATGAAACTTCATTCTCAGGAAGTCCGTACACTGGCGCCCGAAAACGATCCGTTGAAAATTGGTATGGGGTGGTCGGTTTCCGACCTGAGCAAGCCCCAGATTTTCGTGGAAAGCACCTTTGGCGACAGCCACCCCGGCAGCGCCCATCTGGATCAGTTCGTCCAGCAGGCTGTACAGGCCGTTAATGAACACGGCGGCAAAGCAGCCCGTTACTTTGCCACCGATATGTGTGATGGTATTGCACAGGGGCATGACGGCATCAACTACTCGCTACCCCACCGCGATGCTATCGTCAATCTGGTCGAGGCACAGGCGAACGCCAGCGTTTATGACGGCGGTGTTTTTATCGCCAGCTGTGACAAGTCTGTTCCCGCCATGCTGATGAGCATTGGCCGCTTGAAAGAGATGAGCGCCATTATGGTGACGGGCGGCGTTATGGAAGCCCACACTCTGCCGAAAAAGTACGTTGTCAACGACCCCGCCTGCGCCATCAATGACCTGCTGACGCTGGAGCAGATCGGCAAGTTTGATGCGTGGGAAAAAACCGGTGTTATTCCCAATGAACAGCTGGACTATTACAAGCACAATGCCTGCCCGTCCTGCGGTGCCTGTTCCTTTATGGGAACGGCCTCTACCATGCAGGTTATGGCAGAAGCTCTCGGCCTGATGCTGCCCGGCACAGCGCTGATGCCTGCCACTGCCCCGGAACTGAAACAGGCCGCTTACGATGCAGGTGTTCAGATGATGAAGCTGGTTGAACAGGGCATCACTGCCAAGGACATCGTTACCAAAAAGAGCTTTGAAAACGCTATTATGGTTCACGCTGCCATTTCCGGCTCCACCAACGCCACCATGCACCTGCCCGCCATCGCCCACGAGTTTGGCATTGAAATTGATGCCGATACCTTTGACCGCATGCACCGGGGTGCGCATTATCTGCTGAACATCCGGCCTTCCGGCGATTGGCCTGCGCAGTATTTCTACTATGCGGGTGGTGTGCCGCGCGTCATGGAAGAAATTAAGTCCATGCTCCACCTGGATGTGCTAACCGTCACGGGCAAGACGCTGGGTGAAAATCTGGAAGAGCTGAAACACAACGGGTTCTATGAGCACTGCGATGAGATTTTGAAAGAAAAGACCGCACACCTCGGCATCCATGTTACCCGCGAAGACATCATCCACAGCTTTGACAATGCTAAGGGCACGAATGGCAGCATTGCCATCCTGAAAGGCAACCTTGCC
>OKVE01000522.1_pt1 | contig 14472 bp, 9 predicted proteins | sample 1604781 | NCBI WGS metagenome assembly OKVE01 (sample SAMN01760918, study PRJEB22395) | human gut metagenome
CGTTGTTGAAAGCGCAGTTGCTTTTGCTCTTCTTGACCTTATGGCATAATATTGATAAAAAGGAAATATAAATGGATTTATTAGGACTTAGAAAACAAATTGATGAAATAGATAACGAGCTTATTCCGCTTTTGCTTAAAAGAATGAGCGTGTCAGAGCAGGTGGCGCAGTATAAGGCTGAGCGTGGTATGCCTGTTTTAAACAGTGAGCGTGAGCAGCAAATTCTTGATGACGTTGCAAGCAAGTGCGGTAAGCACGGCGATACGATTAAAACTGTATTTTCTGCCACAATGGACGCTTCAAGAGCTCTTCAGCATAAAATTATCGGCGGCGGAAAAGAACTTAGGGCAGATATAGAAAATGCAATTAAGATTGACAAGCTTGACACTTGCGGCAAGCCGATTGCGTGCCAGGGTGTTGAGGGCGCATACAGCGGTGTTACATCTAAAAAGATATTTCCGAAGGCTTCTATTCATTTTCATAAGAGGTTTGAGGATGTGTTTGAAGCGGTAAACAGGGGAGATTCAAAATTCGGCATTATTCCTGTTGAAAATTCAACCGCAGGCTCTGTTCACGAATCGTACGACCTGATTATGAAATACAGATTTTACATTGTCGGCGCTTACGATTTAAAAATCGAGCATTGCCTTTGCGCTAAAAACGATACAAAATATGAGGATATAACCGATGTTTACAGCCATCCTCAGGCTCTTTCACAGTGTAATAATTTTCTTAGGAATTTTGATTTTACGGGAATTAACTATTCAAATACCGCCGCTGCGGCAAAGTATGTCAGCGAAAGCGACAAAAACAATATAGCTGTTATTTGCAGTGAACTTGCGGCAAAAAAATACAATCTTAAAATTCTTAAGCGCAACATTCAAAATAATAATAAAAACACAACAAGATTTTTTGATTTTTTTGGAAAATTAAAAATTCTTTTACAATATTAAGTTAATGCCTAATTAGTGAAAAAAGAGTATCAATTGGATGTTATTTACATTGAAGAAATTGGACAAAAGTATTATTATAGAATAGATGTAAAAAATTACGAAGAGAGGAAGAGATTGAAACGGGAAAGAAGTGAAGAGAGAGAGAGGGAGAAGGAAGAGATTGAAATAATAAAAGGGAGAGAATAAAACGATAAAGAAATAAAAAGAGAAGCGGAAGGGCTTATGGCTGGCGATAAAGAGAACACGATATATAAGTTATGCAAGAAATTCGCACTGAGGATTATACGCCTTTGTGTGTTCTTGCGCGACAGCCAACATGAGCAGATCATGTCTCTACAGATATACCGGAGCGGAACAAGCATCGGCGCAAATGTGGCCGAAAGTGTGTTTGCGCAAAGTGAGGCTGACTATATAAACAAACTGAAAATAGCATTGAAAGAGGCCGGCGAGACACGCTAATGGCTTGAGCTTCTACACGAAGCCGGTTTCATCACCGCCAAGGCTTACGAATCATTGCTGAATGATGTGAACATAATAATAGGAACATTAATAAACATAATTAATAAATTAAAGGATAAATGCGATAAAAAGTAATTCATAAAGACATATAAGTGTGTCATAAGGATGTACGAAAATAATTCATAAGGATGTATAAAAATAATATGATAAAGATACATAAATGCCATACAGACACCCCTGTGCTCTAATATATGTATATCATCTTTATCACACATCCACATAAGTATTCCCATACAGATACACGTATTGTCTCCCATGCTTTACCTTTTTACCCTTTTACCTTTTTACATTTAAGACTATGGCTGGATTATCTTCTCTTGCAAAGGATACTGCTATCTACGGACTGAGCAGCATCGTAGGACGTTTTCTCAACTATCTGCTCGTGCCGCTCTATACGGCCAAGCTGTCGGCGGCAAGCGGCGGCTACGGAGTCATAACCAACGTATATGCCTACACGGCGCTGCTGCTCGTCATCCTGACCTACGGCATGGAGACCACTTTCTTCCGCTTCGCCAACAAGGAGGGCGAGGACCCGAAGAAGGTATATTCCACCACCCTGACGGCCGTGGGATTCACATCACTGCTGTTCGTCGTGATTGTCCTGACGTTCATAGGCCCCATATCCGGTGCCATGGGCTATGCCGCCCACCCGTCGTATGTATGGGTCATGGCCATCGCCGTGGCTCTCGACGCCTTCCAGTGCATACCCTTCGCCTATCTGCGCTACAAGAAGCGTCCGGTGAAGTTCGCGGCACTGAAGCTGTTCAACATCGTGCTCACCATAGCACTCAACCTCGTGTTCTTCCTCCTTCTGCCCGCTCTCTATGAGAACGGCGGCGCCGACTCACTCGTGGGAAAGATATATAGCCCTGAGGTTGGCGTGGGCTACGTGTTCTACATCAATCTGTTCTGCTCCGCGTCGCTCATGTTCTGCCTGGTGAAAGAGCTCACCGGCTTCCGCTATGTGCTCGACCGCGCACTGCTGCGACGCATGCTTTCGTACAGCTGGCCTATCCTTGTGCTCGGCATCGCGGGCATTCTGAACCAGACAGCCGACAAGATTCTTTTCCCATACATATACAAGAATGCTGACGCCCACGCCCAGCTCGGCATCTACGGTGCGGCGAGCAAGATAGCCATGATAATGGCAATGATAACCCAGGCGTTCCGCTACGCCTACGAGCCGTTCGTCTTCGGCAAGTCGAAAGACAAGGACAACCGCGAGACCTACGCCAAAGCCATGAAATATTTTGTCATCTTCACGCTGCTGGCATTCCTCGTCGTGATTGGCTACATGGACATCCTGCGCCACCTCATCGGCCGCGACTACTGGAGCGGACTCAAGGTAGTGCCTATCGTCATGGCTGCCGAGATAATGATGGGCGTTTACTTCAACCTGTCGTTCTGGTACAAGCTCATCGACAAGACCATCTGGGGCGCGTGGTTCTCGGGCGTTGGTTGCCTGGTGCTGATACTCGTAAACGTAATCTTCGTGCCGCACTACGGCTACATGGCATGTGCCTGGGGAGGATTCGCCGGCTACGGCACGGCAATGCTTCTTTCCTACTTCGTAGGTCAGAAACACTATCCCATCAATTATCCGGTGAAGGAAATGATGCTCTATGTCGGCGTAGCGCTGGTCATGTTCGCGGCAATGCGGTTCGCCAACGCCGACCTTCCCGTATGGGCAGCCCTGTCTGTCAACACCCTGCTCATACTGCTGTTCATGGCGATGATAGTGAAACGCGACTTCCCACTCTCAAGCCTTCCGGTAGTGGGTAAGTACTTCAGAAAGAAATAAACGGCCGGGCCGTCATCCCGCGCAGATGCGGTCCACCACACAAAAAAGACAAACAACAATCATAATAAACATCTACATTTATGAAAATCAAGACTTTATTATTATCGGCTCTCCTCGCTACAGGAACAGCCGCACACGCCGACGAAGGCATGTGGACACTTTTCGACTTGCCACAGCCTGTATTCGCACAGATGCAGAGCTACGGCTTCGCCTTGCCGTATGAGGGTCTCTATTCGGCAGACAACGCCATAAAGAACGCCGTGGTGAACTTCTCCGGCTACTGCTCAGGCGTGGTTGTATCGCCCGACGGACTAGTATTCACCAACCACCACTGCGGATTCGAGGCAATACGCAGCCACTCAACGGTGGAGCACGACTACATGCTCAACGGCTTCTATGCCAAGAGCTATGAGGAGGAACTGCCAAACGAGGACATGTTCGTGAGCTTCATGGTCGATCAGAAAGACATCACCGACTATGTGAACAGCCTCGGAATACAGGAGATGAGCATCAGCAGCCAGGAGCATCTGCTCGACTCGCTCGAGAACGCAATGTCAAGAGAGGTGAAGGCCAACGACAGTACGCTGCGCGTGGAGCTCAAACCTTTCTACGAGGGAAACAGATATTACGTCACGACATACCGCGACTTCACCGACCTTCGACTGGTGTTCACCATACCGAAGTCTATGGGTAAGTTCGGTGGCGAGACCGACAACTGGATGTGGCCGCGCCAGACCTGCGACTTCTCTGTGTTCCGTATCTACGCCGACCCGAAGACCAACGGTCCGGCTCCTTACTCAAAGGACAACGTGCCTTATCATCCAGAGCACTGGGCTCAGGTGTCGCTCGACGGATATAAGGACGGCGACTTCGCCATGACCATGGGCTATCCGGGCTCTACCGAGCGCTATCTCTCATCCTACGGCATACGCGAGATGCGCGACGCCCAGAACACTCCGCGTGTACAGGTGCGCGGCATCAAGCAGGAAATAATGCTCCGCCACATGCGCGCCGACGAGGCCGTACGCATCAAGTATGACTCAAAGTTCGCCCAGAGCTCCAACTACTGGAAGAACTCCATGGGTATGAACAAGTGCATCGACAGCATCGGCATCATACAGCAGAAGGAAGCCTACGAGAAGCGCATACGCCAGTATCAGGACCAGACGGGCCTGCTCAAAGGCAAGCTCGACTTCGACAAGATGGCCGAGCTCTACAAAAAGCGCTTCAATCTCGCCCGCACGCTCACTCTCTTCAGCGAGACTTTCGGCCGTACAAACGAATTCACCACACGTGCCATCAAACTTTCTTACGGCATGGAAGTGAAAGGTCCGAAGGACAATCCTAAGAAACAATATGTGGAATTCGCCGACAACAGCGACGAATGGGACGAGGCTCTCGACAAGGAAGTTATGGCCGCTCTGCTCAAGAACTATGCCGAGCAGGTGGACGCTTCGCAGCTGCCTGACTTCTACAAGACCATCAACGGTAAGTTCAAAGGCGACTACAAGAAATATGTGGATTATCTCTACGACAAGTCTATGATAATGAAGAAGGGAGAGAAAATCTACTTCAACAATAAATCTTACAAGAAGGACCTTGGCGTGCAGTATGGAATAGACCTCATTGACCTGCTTCAGAAGCTGGGAGAGATGACAAAACCGCTCGACGACTCCATCGCGCTTCAGGAGCGCTACCTCTGCGATGCCAAGCTGCGCATGGAACAGGACCTGCCCCACTACTCTGACGCCAACTTCACAATGCGTCTCAGCTACGGTCAGGTAGGCGGATATGAGCTCGGAGGCAAGCCTTCAGGATACTACACCACAGCCGAGAGCATCGTGGAGAAGATGAACCGTGCCGACGAGAACATAGAGTACGCTGCCGAGCCTATAATGAAACAGCTGCTCTCAAGCGACGACTTCGGTCCTTACACCGACAAGACCACGGGCAAGATGCAGCTCTGCTTCCTCACCAACAACGACATCACGGGCGGCAACAGCGGCTCGCCCATGTTCAACGGTAAGGGTCAGCTCATCGGACTTGCATTCGACGGCAACTGGGATTCTCTCTCAAGCGACATCCACTTCGACACACGTCTGGCACGCTGCATCGGCGTTGACATACGCTACGTGCTGTTCATGATGGACCGCTGGGGACACGCAGACCGACTGCTCAAGGAAATAAACGCTAAATAACATAAGTCGGCGGCAGGCAGTTCATGTGCCGGCCGCCGCTTTTCTTACAACAACCTTTATAATCCGAATGATTTATGAAAAATATAGAATCAGTTATTTTGTCCGCACTATGCATGCTGTCCGTATCCTCCGCATATGCTCAAATCAAGATATCATACGGCCCGTACCTTCAGAATGTCAAAGCCGACGAGGCCACCATCGTATGGGAATCTGACAAGAACTCCGTTGGATGGGTTGAGCTTGCACCCGACGACGGAACACACTTCTACGGTGTGGAGCGTACTAAATATTTCGACACCACCAACGGTGTGAAGAATTCGTCGCAACTACATGCCGTGAAGCTGGAAGGACTACAGCCCGCCACCACCTACCGCTACCGCATATATTCCATGGAGGTACTGTCGCATGAAGGCACAAAGGTGAGATATGGCGACGTTGCAGCGACAGATGTATACAACAAAAAACCACTGAAATTCACGACAAGCGATTATTCCCGACAGCATGCCTCGTTTGTCATGCTTAATGATATTCACGGCCGCAGCGACATCATACCGAAACTATTGCGGCTCGCCGACTACCAGAACAAGGACTTCGTGGTGTACAACGGCGACATGGTCTCCATATTTTCAGACAAGCAGTCGGTGTTCGACGGATTCATGAACGAGAGCATCTCGCTCTTCGCTTCCGAGAAGCCCATGTACTACGCACGCGGCAACCATGAGACAAGAGGAAACTTTGCTACTTCGTTCCAGAAATATTTTTCGCCTAAGGAACCACATCTATACTATGTTTTCAGGCAGGGACCGGCATGCTTCATCGTTCTCGACACGGGCGAGGACAAGCCCGACTCAGACATTGAGTACAGCGGCATAACCGACTACGACAATTACCGTACGCAGCAACAGAAATGGCTGGAGAGTCTTGCTGACAACGAACTGGTGACCGGAGCAAAGTTCAGAATCGTCATTGCGCATATGCCTCCGTCGACATCAAAAGACATATGGCACGGACAGAAAGAGGTGCTCGAAAAATTCGTTCCCGCATTGAACAAACTGGGGACAGACCTCATGCTATGTGGCCACCTGCATGTGAATCAATACGAAGAACCTGGCGACACGATAAGATTTCCCGTCATAGTTAATTCCAACGAAAGCGTACTGTCCGCAGAAGTGTCTCAGGACCGTATAGACGTTACGATAACCGACATCAACGGCAAGACCGTAATGAAAAAGACATTCACAAAATAAAGACCCACATTCATTCTACCGCAACAACAGAAACAACATTCCATACAGAAGGACATACAACATCGCGCTGTATGTCCTTCTGCACATATTGTCAATATCGTTCCACCGCGTCCACGACCCGCGTTTTCCACGCCGTTACCCACGTCTGATATCAGCGTCTCTTTGAGAAAGACAGAGCGACTGGTTACGATTTCTCTTGACTTTATTTTGACAAAATATTTTCTCAAAAGAGGTGTAAACGAATGTTAAATTCGATAGAATGAAGGGCATTTTATACAATACCGCCTTTTGACATACCCCATCTCATAGTCCGAAAAAGTTCGTTCCGCTTTCTGATAATGCCCGTTTCACAGTCCGATTAAGCCCATTTTAGGGTGCGATATGGTGCTTTTCAGCCCCTGAAATGGGCCATTTCGCATGCCGAAATGGTGCTTTTTGCAATGCGGCAAGATGTCCTTTGAATTTAAGTTATTGGTATTCAGTTACTCATGTAAACCTCTTATAATTCGCGTATTTGCGCCCGAAGGAAAGTCCGAAAGCAAATACTCGCTTATTTTTCGGGGTATATCAGGAAACTCGGACCGAAAAATCAGAATCCGGTTACAATCTGTAAGCGACCTTCATCGCACCGCTCACAACAGAAATAAACGACGCTTATTCGTAAGTGATGCCGCAATTTTTTATTGAAATCCATCCCCATTTGAATTCCGATGAGTCATTTTTTAGATATCGGACACAACAATACATACTGCCAAGATATAAGAATATCGCGCAAATTTATTATTTTTGCATCATATTTCTACAACATCGGTGCATCTACTCTCCACCGACATTGCAATCGACCGAAGCTTGACTTATATCGGCATACAGCGTATAACTGAGAACCATATTTCCCGAATCAGAATAAAAAAATACATACTTATATGGGCATAAAACTCGCAGGACGTGTTGCAGCTATGCTTCTGCTCACGGTGTCCGGACCTTTATCAGCACAACGCAGCGAAACATTAGTCGAGAAAAACTGGAAATTCTCAAAAGGTGATTTCAAGCAGGCGGCAATGCCTGAATTCGACGACAGCCGCTGGCAGACGGTATGCGTGCCGCACGACTGGGCCATATACGGACCGTTCGACATAAAAAACGATTTGCAGGACGTGGCCATCACGCAGAACCTTGAGACGCAGTCGTCGCTCAAGACGGGCCGCACGGGCGGACTGCCCTTCACCGGCTGCGGATGGTATCGCACGTTGTTCAGCGCTCCCGAGGGCAAAACGGTAACGCTGCTCTTCGACGGTGCCATGAGCGAGGCGCGGGTATATGTAAACGGCAAGGAGGCGTGCTTCTGGCCGTACGGCTACAACTCGTTCCACTGCGACGTCACTTCCCTGCTCCGCCACGACGGAAAGAAGAACACGTTGGCCGTCAGACTGGAGAACAGGCCGCAGTCGTCGCGCTGGTATCCGGGCGCAGGGCTCTACCGCAACGTGCATCTCATCATCACCGAGAAGACTCATGTGCCCGTATGGGGAACGTATGTCACCACCCCGCATGCCGACAGCACCTATGCCGCCGTGCGTCTCCTGACCGAGATTGCCGGCGCCGCCGACAGGAAGATAAACATCGACACGCGCATCATCTCGCCCGAAGGAAAGGTGGTCGCGCACAAGAACTATGAGACAAGGATAATAGGTGACCGACCAGTGGAGCAGAATTTCATCATCGACCGCCCGTCGTTGTGGTCGCCAGAGACTCCTGCGCTCTACAAGGCCGTGTCCAGAATATATGCCGACGGACAGCTCACCGACTCGTGCACCACGCGCTTCGGCGTCAGAAGCATTGAGTTCGTGGCCGACAAGGGCTTCTTCCTCAACGGCAGGCAACGCAAGTTCCAGGGCGTGTGCAACCATCACGACCTCGGTCCTTTGGGCGCAGCCGTGAACCGCGCGGCACTGAGGCATCAGATCCTTATGCTCAAGGACATGGGCTGCGACGCCATACGCACATCGCACAACATGCCTGCTCCGGAACTCGTGGAACTGTGCGACGAGCTCGGAATGATGATGATGATCGAGCCGTTCGACGAATGGGACGTGGCGAAATGTGAGAACGGATACCACCGTTTTTTCAATGATTGGGCTGAGAAAGACATGGTAAACATGCTGCGACACTACCGCAACAACCCGTGCGTGGTGATGTGGAGCATCGGCAACGAGGTGCCCACGCAGTGCCGTCCCGACGGTTATCGCGTGGCGGAATTCCTTCAGGACATCTGCCATCGCGAGGATCCTACACGTCCGGTGACCTGTGGCATGGACCAGATAGACTGCGTATTGTCCAACGGTTTCGCGTCAGTCATCGACATTCCGGGCTTCAACTACCGCACCCATCGCTATGAAGACGGTTACCGCATACTGCCTCAGAACCTGCTGCTCGGCAGCGAGACGGCATCGACGGTGAGCTCGCGGGGCGTTTACAAGTTCCCCGTCGAGGACAAGAACGGCGCCACATACGAGGACCATCAGTCGTCGTCATACGACGTGGAGGCAGGAGAATGGTGCAATCTGCCCGACATCGACTTCGCCCTCGCCGAAGACCATCCCTGGACTCTCGGTCAGTTCGTGTGGACAGGGTTCGACTATCTGGGCGAACCGTTCCCCTACGACACCGACGCATGGCCCAACCACAGTTCCATGTTCGGCATAATAGACCTCGCGAGTCAGCCCAAGGACCGTTTCTATTTGTACCGCAGCATCTGGAACCGCAACGATGCGACGCTCCACATACTGCCCCACTGGACGTGGCCGGGACGCGAAGGCGAGGTCACGCCGGTGTTTGTATATACGAGCTATCCGGCTGCCGAGCTGTTAGTAAACGGCAAGAGCCAGGGCAGACGCGAGAAGAACGACAGCTCGCTGAAAAGCCGTTACAGACTGATGTGGAACGACGTGAGATACGAACCGGGCGAGATCCGCGTGGTGGCTTACGACAATGAGGGTCGCCCCGCCGCCGAAAAGACGGTCAGGACGGCAGGAAAGCCGTATCGCATTGAGCTTGAATGCCTCCGCACGGAGTTGTCGGCCGACGGCAAGGATCTGGCTTATGTCACGGTGAAAGTGACCGACAAGGACGGCAATCTCTGCCCTACGGACAACAGAACCGTGCGATTCAGCGTCAGCGGAGCCGGCTCATTCCGCGCCGTAGCCAACGGCGACGCCACTTGTCTCGAACCGTTCCAGAAGCCGCAGATGCACGCTTTCAACGGCATGCTCACGGCTATAGTGCAGTCGGGCGAGCGTTCCGGCCGCCTAACTCTCAAGGCAAAGGCTTCCGGTCTGAAGTCTGCCGAGATAAGTATCGACGTGAAATGACCGGCCACAGACATCATAACGGCCGGCAAATCCGGCCATATCTTTCGGTAAATACTGCAAAACAACAATATCATTCACTAATAAAACCGCTATGAGAAAAATCTTTTCATTCATCATCATTGCTGCTATGACGGCTCTGACGGCAGGCAATGCCTGTGCGCAAAACGCCATAACAGTGAGCGACACGAAGCAATCGGGCAGCTTCCCGATAGTTGGTGACGACGGAACAACCGCCACCATCGTGTTCGACAAGAACGACGCTCAGGTCGTTGAGACCGCTGCCACGGCACTCGCAGGCGACATCAAGGCCGTGACAGGCAAGGAAATCAAGGTCGGAACAGAGCTTGCAGCCGGCAGTTCACCAATCATCGCTGGCACGATAGGTTCGTCCGAGCTCATCGACCGCCTCGCTGCCGAAGGCAAGATAGACGTTTCCGACATCAAGGGTAAATGGGAGGCATACGGCCTTCAGACCGTGGATGATCCCGCAGAAGGCGTTGACCGCGCCCTGGTTCTGTTCGGTTCGACACCCCGTGGCACGGCTTACGCCATCTTCGAGGTGTCGCGTCTGATGGGCGTATCGCCTTACATCTGGTGGGCCGACGTCGTTCCGGCGCATAAGGAACTGCTGTATGCCTCGGCAGGACGCAGCGTAACGGGTGAGCCTTCGGTGAAATACCGCGGCATATTCATCAACGACGAGGACTGGGGATTCCAACCGTGGGCGGCCAAGAACATGGATCCCGACCGCAATAATGTGGGTCCCAACAGCTACGCCAAGGTGATGGAACTGCTCCTTCGCCTGCGTGCCAACACGCTGTGGCCTGCCATGCACCTGTGCTCGGAGGCTTTCTGGGCCAACAAGGCCAACCTTCCCGTGGCGAAGAAATACGACATCGTGCTCGGCTCGAGCCACTGCGAGCAGATGCTTCGCGACAATGAATGGGAATGGAGACGCTGGGGTGACGGCACCGGAACATACGAGAACTGGAACTATGTGACCAACAAGGAAAAGATACAACAGTACTGGGAGGAGCGCGTTATAGAAAGCAAGGGCTTCGATGCGATGTATACCACCGGCATGCGCGGCGTACACGACTGGGGCATAAGCGGCTATCCTACCACCCAGGACAAGGTGCGCGGACTCACGGAAATAATCGATTTCCAGCGCCAACTGCTCAAAAAACACATCGGCGACCCGACCACCGTGCCGCAGATATTCATCCCTTACAAGGAAGTTCTCGATGCCTACAACGCCGGACTTCAGGTTCCCGAGGACATCACTCTGACATGGGTGGACGACAATCACGGCTACATCAGACAGATGCCTACAAAAAGTGAGCAGGCGCGTTCGGGCGGAAACGGCATTTATTATCATCTTTCCTACTGGGGAACACCGCAAGACTATCTGTGGCTCTGCTCCACATCGCCGTCGCTCATAAGCTATGAGCTGAGCAAAGGATACGACTACGGCATACGCACTCTGTGGATAATCAACGTGGGAGACATCAAGCCTGCAGAGGCTGAACTGGAATTCTGCATGGACCTGGCGTGGGATGTTGAACGCTGGAACCCGGAAGAGGCTCACAATTACAGCCGTTACTGGGCCGCAAAAACCTTCGGTGAGGAATCTGCCGACGAGCTGAGCGACATCAAACAGGAATACTATCGTCTTGGCGCTGGCGGCAAACCGGAGCACATATTCGCCGTGAATTACACCGACGAAGAGAAGGACCGCCGCATCGACGACTACAAAAACATCGTGGACAAGGTGGACAATCTCAAGGCGAGAATACCGTCGGAGCTGCAGGATGCATACTTCCAGATGATAGAATATCCGGTAAAAGGCGCCTACTATATGAACGTAAAGACATTCCGCGCAGCGCAGAGTCTCACTCTGGCAAAGGCCGGACAGCGCGACAAGGCACTGGAGTATGCCGCCGAGGCACGCAAGGCTTACAGACAGATAGAGCTGATGACGAACAAATACAACAACGAGATTGCGGGCGGCAAATGGAACGAAATGATGGACTCAAAGCCACGCCAGCAGTCGCAGTTCTACATGCCTGAGACCGCAACTCTGTCAAACATAAGCAGCGTTCAGACGGAAACCGTGAAAGAACAGACCTTCGCCGTGGCTGCCGACAAATACACATCGACCCGAGGTAACGTCGTAACTCTCGAAGGACTGGGCGTTGGCGGCAACAGCGTCACCGTATGGCCGATAGACGAAACGGTGTATTCTGCCGACAAGGCAGGCAGCGCTCCCTACGCGGAATACGACGTAGAGGTGAAGAGCGGCGCCAACATGATTTCGGCACGCTGCCTCCCCACATTCCCGATAAACAGCAACTTCGACCTGCGCGTAGCCATATCTGTGGACGGAGGTGAGCCGCAAGTGTGCTCGCTCAAGACCACTGCGACCGAAGGCAAGTGGAACACAACAGTGCTGCAAGGCTTCAACGACGCCACCGTGACATACAATGCCGACGAGGACAAGACCGTCAGCGTGCGGGTATATATGCTCGATCCGGGCGTCGTGCTGAGCGAGATATACAACCGTCTGCCCGAATCGGCCGACAATTCGCTCACCATGAAGCTGATAAAGAACAACGACTTCGAACTCCGCACCGACGGAACGCCCAACCCGCAGGGCAACACCGACCGCGGCATTCCCTACGGATGGGACCACACGGGCGAGCTGACGCTCGGACAGAACGGACTGCCTTCATACGGAATAAACCAGGATGCAGCCAACCTGCACGGCTCGAACGTGTGCTGGATAAACTCGTTCCCGATGCCGGAATTCTTCGAACTGTCGCAGACAATACCCGCGTCGGAGATAGAACCGGGCACTTATCGCGTGTCGTGCATGCTGTGGATGGAAGAGAACAAGAAGACTTCGGGACGCCTCTTTGCCAACAACAACGTGCAGTATTACGGAAGCGAGAGCGACTACACCAATCTTCTAACGCCGGGCGAGGTGAACACTTACGCCGGATATGCCGGACAGAACGGCGCAGGACCGTTCAACCTGAAGCCCATGGAGGTGTATGTCACCGTAGCCAAGGGCGAAGACCTCAAGCTGGGAATACGCACAGGCAACAGGCGCAACGACGGAACCACGGCCACGGACAACGCCGGATGGTTCAAGGTGGACAACTTCCGCATAGAGAAAGTGAGCGGAATGCCCGAACCTCAGGATGAGGACCTCACGCTGACAAAGCAGCTTATAACCAACTACGACTTCGAACTCTACGACGACAACGGCACGATAAAGGAGAACACATCGGGCGAAACGCGCCGCGGAACCATCTACGGCATACACGGATGGAAGGTAAACGGCAGTTTCCCGGGCGACTCATACGGCATAAACAAGGACGCGTCCAATCCTCACGGCGCAAATGTCTGCTGGTTCCAGGCAAAGAACGGCAGCATGCCGGACGACTTCGCGCTCTATCAGACCATACCCGCCGACAAGCTCACTCCCGGACGTTACATGATATGCTGCCGCCTCTGGGCAGAAGAGGGACAGCTGTCCACGGTGCGCCTGTTCGCCAACGACAACGTGCAATACTACGGAATGGACATGGACTACGACAAGAACCTGACACCGGGCGAGCACAACACCTTCGCCGGATACATAGGCGGAGCGCCCAACACGTTCGTGCTGCAGGACATGTATGTATATGTTGACATAGAAGAAGGCGACGACCTGAAGTTCGGCATACGCTCGAGCAACACCAACGCCGACGGCACCAAGGGCACCGACATGAAGAACGGATGGTTCAAGACCGACTTTTTCCGCATATATAAGGTGGATGCCACCGACGGCATAGACGCCACGACGGCAGCCAACGGAAAGACAGCCAAGGGCGTATATAACATAAAAGGCCAGAAGGTGGGCGCAGAACTGAGCGACAACCACAACCTGCCGAGCGGACTGTATGTAGTGAACGGACGCAAGACAGTGGTGAGATGAACACACTATCAAGACATATAAAGACAACGAACGCGGCAAGGCGGCCTCCACGGGAGACCGCCTTTCGTGTTAATTTACGGGCAAACAGTTGCGCATCACGCAACATATAGATAACTTTGCATACCGAAAACGACAAATCACAATGATACAACTGAAAGAAAACCAGGGCATCCCAAGGCACATACTGCTGATGATGTCCATCATGGCGGGCCTCACGGTGGCCAACCTTTACTACAATCAACCGTTGCTGGAACTGATACGTGCCGACATAGGCACGACCGAGGTGGTGGCCAACCTCATAACCGTAATATCGCAGACGGGATATGCTCTCGGCCTGTGTTTCATCATTCCGATGGGCGATCTCTACTCCCGCCGCCGCATAATAGCCGTCACGCTGACCACGG
>OKVE01000555.1_pt1 | contig 13900 bp, 12 predicted proteins | sample 1604781 | NCBI WGS metagenome assembly OKVE01 (sample SAMN01760918, study PRJEB22395) | human gut metagenome
AGGGCGAACTTTAAACATCGAATTTATTGATTGGCAACTTGCGGACATTCATTAAAATTATAATCTCAGTTCTTAATATGCAAAAATAGCAAACCAACTTTACGCCACGGAAATACCACTTCAGTAAACGCTTTGCCCAGTTGGATGCAAAACGGTTGTCGTGCTATATTATACTATGTATTTTCGTAAGCGAAATTATTAAAAACTTAGTATTATGAAAAAGCTATTACTATTACTCGTCACTTTAATTACAGGCGTAGCTGCTTTTGGCCAAGACGAGGGCAAAATAAAGCTGACGCTGAACATAGACAATCCCGACCGCGTTAATATTTCTTTTTTCGGCGAATTGATTGAAGGACTCAAAGAAGGAGACAACGAGATTGAGGTCGACCCGTGGACAAACATCGAAATAAGCGCGGCAAAAGGCTGCACGCTGAAATCAGTGGTAAACTCTGCCGGTGAAAGCATCAACATCAACTCTAACACCGCCACCGTACTACTAACTGACGAAAAGACGGAAGAGACCCTCACCATAACATCTGAAAAAGAAGGCGAAGTGGCATTCACCATCGAAGTGGACAAGCCGTCAGAAGTTAGCGTGCTCGACTGCAACTACAAGAGCATAAGCCTCAACGAGGGAGTCAACGAGATGAGCATGCCGCAGAGCGAACTGCCGCTCATAATAGGCTCGGTTAATTACGGACAAGACCTGTACAGCGTTACGCTCGACGGCGTTGAACAGACATATAACTACGGCTACAGTGTTATGCCTAAGGAAGGCAGCAAGATTGTCATTACGGCAGAATTTCCCGACAAGGACTGCACACTGACCTTTGAACAGACTGAAGACATAGGCCGCTTCTTCACCGACATACAGGTTAACGGACAGTCGGCAGGCGACTTCGGCAACGAACTTACAGTGCGCTGCGGCGACAACGTAAGCATATATTATAATCCGGCATGCTGGGAAGACGAACGCAGCGAAACACCACTAATAGTTACGATAGACGGAACGATGCCCACTTGGTTTGGTCCCGGCTACAGTTTCGTTGTGAAACACGACACTAAGATTATAGTGGAACAGGCTGTGAAGAAACCGGAGATAACCGTAAACATAAACATCGACAATCCGGCTAATGTTGCCGTTTATCGTGTAAGCGAAAGCTAAAACGACGTGTTTAAGCTTGATACAGGCGACAACAAGGTCACTGTTCCTGCCGACGAACCGTCGATAGTAATAATGACTACTAACGACGACAACACCATTGAAGGCGTAACCGTAAACGGACGTCCGCGTACCGTGGAATATTCTAAATACTTCAGTCTGACAGACTTGTCTGACGGCGATGAAGTGGGCATATTCACCACAGGTACAACATCGGTCGACAAGATATACACAAATGCCGAAACATACGGTAATGTCTACTCGATAACCGGCACAACAATAATAACCAATGCCACACCTGAAGATATAGCCCGGCTGCCAAAAGGCATTTACATTTACAACGGCAAGAAACTGATGATACGCTAAGACGGCTCTGAAGCACACCGGCACTACATCGGCAAAGAGACTTGGCAAAGGCTCTGCAACAAACATTGCAGGGCCTTTTATAATGCAATGACCGAAAAGCTTAAAAGCCGCAGCATTTCAGCACTTAAAACAATCATACACAATTAGAAGAAATTTAAATCAATAACTGATGAAATCGAAGAAAATAATTAACTTTGCAATAGTTATGGGCAAGAAACATAAGAAACTTATTAAAAACGTTCTGGGCCTGATACTGATAATATTCCTTTATTCGGTTTTCTTTCAGGCTATGTACTGCTGGATGATCTATAAATCACCAACACTTAACGGCGACTGGGTTTCGTTTGTCACTTCGCTTCCATACAACTTCATTCCGTTCCTGATAATAGCAATAGTCACAATATGGTCTGTGCGGCTTACACGTAAAATATCCGTTCTGTGGAAAAAGATTTGCCTTGACCTGCTTATAGTGTCGTGTACCGTAGTCATAGTCAACATGCTCTTCCTGGCTGTTACAGGACTTGTAATTGAATGGGGCGGAACCGTGTTCAACGGCATAATGATATGGATGGGCATCGAGTTCTGGGCCGTGAGCCTGCAAAAACAGCGCGCACTGATACGCGAAAGCCTGCTGCTGAAGGAGAATGCGGCACACAAGCTGCAGCTTCTGCAATCGTATGTCAATCCACACTTTCTGTTCAACTCGCTCGACATGCTTTGCTCTATGATAGAGGTCGACGAGAAGGAACAGTCGCTCGAATTCATCGAGAACCTGACGGCATATTACCGCGGCATGCTCAGACGCAAGAACGTTATGAAAGTTACGGTGAAAGACGAGCTTGAAACGGTGTTCTGCTATCTGAAGATTGTTTCCCAACATTATGGCGACAGCCTGAAAATATCTGTTGCCGGCGACCGCGACACCGACATGATGATTGTGCCGTTCTCGATACAGCTGCTTATCGAAAACGTGCTGAAACACAACATAATATCGGCAGCCGTACCGATGACTGTCGTTATTAACATTAAGGACGGGGCGATAACCGTCACCAATCTTTATCACCCCAAGGCCAACGACACCGGCAGAGGTTCGGGCATGGGCCTGAAATACTTGCGCAGCATGTATGCCGCCAACGACAAGAAAATAGACATCAACAAATGCGGCAACATGTTCTCGGTAACGATACCGGCCCTATAGGCCATAAAGACAATAATTAAAACACTAACGCTGATGAATTATGTCATAATAGAAAACGACTCTCTGAGCCTGCGGCGCATAAAAGCCATGTGCGAGAAGTTGCGGCCCGAATGGCATCTAGTGTTCACGGCATCAACCGTGGAGGATGCATGCAGGCTGTTTGAACTTAATCCGGACATCGGACTTGCCCTGTGCGACATCGAGCTTGACGACGGCCTGTCGCTGAGCATATTCAGAAAGATACCGGCGGAGTTTCCCGTATATTCATCACGGCATTCGACGAATACACGCTCGACGCCTTCAAGCTCAACAGCATCGACTATCTGCTGAAACCGCTTGAGGCGGGCGCGCTCGAAAAGGCATTCATAAAGTTTGAAAAGATAGAACGGCGAATACAGCTGCTCGCAGCCGAAACACTGACAAGACTGGAAGCGTCGCTTCTGCACAAAGACTATATCAACCGTCTGCTCATATCCATTAACGACCGCTTTGAATCGATTGACATCAGCACTGTGGCTTTCTTTCTTAGCGAAGATAAATACGTTTATGCCGTATGCAATAACGGCAAGGAACACATAACATCGTTCAGAAGTCTTAACGAGATTGACGGACAGCTCGACCCGCAACGGTTCTTCCGCGTGTCGAGAGACGTAATAACGTCGATTGAGGCCGTGGCAAAGGTGTCGAGATGGTTCAAGGGCAAACTGAGAGTTAAGATTGAGTGTATGGGCACCGAGCGCGATGTATGCGTAAGCGCCGCCCGCCGTGCCGATTTTCTGTCATGGCTTGGCAAATAAAAAAAGCCCCGGACAAATATCACTATGTCCGGGACAATTCTTACACAAAGTTCTTACCAATCAAAATCCAAACATCTCTCTAAATGTGCTGTCATATTTATCACTTAACCATAATTGCCTTCTTGATTATGCTGTATAAGCATTGACATTACTACTGCTCCGAGCTGAACTCATATACAAACTTGCCATTATCGCAATAAAACCCATTGGCCGCAGCGTTATCTATGTCAAACTCTTTCCACACCTTAATTTCAGGACTCGTTGTGCAGCGGTTGCAATAGAACAGCCAGATGTTCTTACAGTCGCTTATGTCCACCTGCTTAAATTTATTCTCGCTCAGGTTCATATATCCCATGTTGGTGCAGCCCTTAACGTTGATTTCAGTCAGGCCGTTGCCCATGGCGCTAACCTCATTAATCTCAGGATTTGCAGTAAGGTCAAGTTTGGTCAGCTTGGCATACTCGCAATATACGCCCTGCAACTTTGGACAGTCAGACAGTTTTACGTCGGTTATTGAAGTATTGTCGAAGCGCACGCTTGTAAGCAGCGGACAACCTGAAAGGTCGAGAGTCTTCAGATTGTTCTGTCCACACTCCAGCCAGTCGAGTTTAGGGCAGTTTGTCGGATCAAATTCTGTCAGTCCGCAGGCATTGACATTGATAAGTTCGAGCGTAGACTTAACCTTGGATATGTCTATCGACCTTATATTGCTGTTGGTATGTACGGCGAGTGTCTTGAGCGGCGATTCGGACAGAACGAGGTTTGACAGGTTATTACATGAAGCCACGAACGACTCAAGCGAGGTGCATCCGGTGAGGTCAATCTCCTGAAGTGTGTTGGTGTCACAGGTGAGACTCTTCAATACGCTGTTGTTGCCAAGTTTAAGAGTGGTCAGGGCATCGTGCGAAAGACTTACACTCTCAAGCTTCACAAGCTGTGAAAGGTCGAGCGTGGTACACTTTGAGTTGTTCACAATCTTAAGATAAGTAAGATTTTTAAGTGCCGTAACGTCAAAGTCAGGGAAGGCTACGTTCTCGCTGACAAGGCGCGTAAGCGATGTAAAATGCTCTATACCCGTTATGTCGGTTATGTCGGTCTGTCCGGTTATGTCTATCGTGCCGTTGTATGCGGCTGCCTGGTCGAGCGAATAATATCCGCTGCCGTCGCCCAGATTCTGGTCTATCCAGTTGCGGAAAGCCTCACACGGAACATATTTCTCACTCAGAAGGTTGGTCTCGTCATCGGGTTTCTCTCCCTCAAACACAATCTTCTCAACATCACTCACTTTATATTTCACGGTTTCGCCATTCTTTTGGAATACCGTAACTGTCTGTGACATTGCAGGCATGCAGAATGCCGCAGTCAACAGAAATGCTGACATTATTCTGTTCATAGTGTTCATCTTAATATTACTTTATATGCGGTTTTACTTGTTTTTACAATAAGGGGTTGTCTGGGCAGCGTGCCGGCATCTATTGTGCAGCTGCCGCTGTTGTCGGCAACGGCCTTGGTCACCATCATTCCGCTGTAAGTGTATACAGCCACTGTCTCGCCGGCTGCAAGTCCTTCCACGTTAATTGACGAAGAACTGAACGAGAAATGCACGTCAGACGATGTTACCGACTTAACGCTTGAGGCGTCAACAAAATCAAATGTCACCGTGGATGTCAACGGATATTCCAAAGTGCTTTCGCCAGCAGTGACCACCAGTGCTGTCTGTGAGAAAGTAACTGTAGGCTCGCTGTCAAAAGCCAGTGTTATACTGTTGTCACCGTCGGTGATGCGCAGCTCGCGGGGAGCCGCCGAGAGCTTACCTGCCGTGATGCACAGCATCATAAGCGTAATTGTGTAGGTTAATATTCTTCTCATTGCTTTTTTTCACAAAGTTAGCCATACACAAGCATAAATAAAACAAATTAACGATGAACTGGGATTTTGAAACACCGAAATAGGAATACAGGGCATAAAAAGGCATTATAGGATTTGCATCAAAATCATCAGCAGAATCAGGCCGGACTGTCATATTATATTGAGCCGGACTTATAGTATGCTTAACACAGACACAACGGGCTATCAAAGAACAAACCTACGGCAAAACAAGCTGCAATATGTGGCCTTTTGCATTGTAAAACATGGCTTTTTATGATGCAAAAGACGGCATTTTACAATGCAAAACGCATGCTTTCAGGCAGAAATCATAAACAGAAAGTTATGCTGTATATGATTATAAAAAATGCATAAAAAAGTTTTTTAAAAACTCATCACTCGTCACAAATACGTTTAACCGGCTGAATATCAACGCAATAGAGTGTGACGAGTTAAAAAATCCACTCATCACGCGTGATGAGTGGAAAATTCGTCTCATCACGCCTTATACTACTGATAATCAGAAAGATACATGCTGATGTGACGAGTGATGAGTTAAAACAAAAACTTTTTTATATGAGCATTACCAGCACATAAGTCCAGTGAGCAACCATGCCGGCAGCTATTCCGCCAATGGTATGCGATACGATTGCCTTTGAAGTAAGTTCGCGATAGCCGAGAGAATCGAGCATGGCTGTATGGGTGCTGAGGTATCCGCTCCAGCACATTCCGATGGCTGTGAACACGGCAATGGCGTTGCCGTCTATCCATCCTGCGTTCATAAATCCGGGTATCAGGCCGAGCGACGCGCCCACAGCGCCCAAAGCCGTTATGGGGAAGGCTACCTGATGAGGGTCGTTGAAGCCGAAAAGCCATGCAAACAGGAAGTCGATCTTGTTGGCGAGCCACGGCAGAAGTTCCACGCCCTGATACGGTGAACCGTCATAGCCGTTGGCACCGGCGCCGAACGTGAGCATCATGACCAGCGTTGATATTATCAGCACACCGGGAATGATGGCTATGCCGATGTCAACGCCGGTGCGTCCGCCGTCTAGAAGAGAGTTGAGAGTGCGCAAAAACACGCTCTTCTGCTCTTTCTCACGCTCCTCTTCCTCAGCCTCATGACGGTCGCACACCTGTTCGTCTGCATACTGCGGATAGGCTTTAAGTATCTTGCGCTGCATGAGCCGCGTGGACACTATGCAGCCTACGAATGCACCGAAGAGCCCTACTATCGGTTCGATATAGAAGCCCTGCCCCACCATGAACACCATGACGAGCAGGCCCATGCCGAAGGCTGTGCCGAAATTGGTGAGCGAGATAAACTGATATTTCTTGAAATAACTGCTAAAGCGCTTGTCCTGCGACAGAGAGATGATGGCCGGATTGTCCGACAGAAAGGTCATCACAGCACCGAGAGATGCCACTCCGGGCAGATTGAACAGCGGACGCATGAGCGGACGGAGCAGCTTTTCGAGCAGACTGACAACGCCAAACTCTACAAACAGGCGGCCTATTGCGCCCGTTATGACGCAGATGCCCATGAGATAGAACACCGTGTTGAGCAGAAGGTCGTGGGCGGTCTTCATTATGGTGTTAAGCATATTGGGCACGCCCATGATTGAACCGATGTAACCGAAGAGTGCAAAAATGACGCACAGACAGACTATTCCGCTCGGTATGGCCTGCCACACTCTCTTTAACATTGTCTTCATAAATTGCAGTTATTAAGGTTAAGTTATATCATTATTTTCTTCATTGCCCGTCTGCCAGCCGACAAGACCTGACAGCCGTGGACTGACAGGCACAAAGTTTTCAGTTGTCGTCCTTCTTCCACGGATTCTTCAGTTTCAGCAGGTTGACGTTCCACATCAGTCCAATGCTCATAAAGTCGCGTCCGGGCTTCATCGTTCCATCCTGATTGCTGTTTTTTCCGAAAGTGTAGGCATACATGGCATGCAGGCGTATGTTGCTAAGCGGATAAAACTCCACGCCGCCGCTGACAGATGTGAGTTCGGTGCCGTCGAACACAGAACAGTCTGCCGCCTTGCCTGTACGGTTAACATCATAGGTCACCTTGCCGAGAACGTTCAACTTGTCAATAGGTCGATAAGCCAGCTCAGCCATTATGGAACAGTCTTTAAAAAGAAATGTGTGGCCTGATGACGCACGGTTCATGAAGTCGGCTTCAAGACACAGCCTGCCAAGCGTAAGCTTATGTCCCAAAGCAAGATAGCTGATATACTTACCGGGCATATATTCAACAAGGTTGGCCGAATACATAGTGCCGAGGCATCCGTTGTTGCCCACCCACATAAGGTTATACGCATACATGTCGGGGGCATTGGCGCGATATATGCTCTGGCTGCACTGCGCCATCAGCTTGTTGCGCCCGTCGGGGGGGGTATAGCTCACTGTTGCCGCCAGCTGGAAAGGCGATATGTTGTTCCAATACTCAGATGCCGCATAAACGTCAACGGGATTCTTGTCATATTCATATCCGCCAACTGCCACGACATCCTTGCCTGCGGCAAATTCCCAACGTCCGTCAGGGCTATACACAAGTTTAGCCCAGTCAGTGGCATCAAAGAAACTCATGTCTGAATGTCCCACGTTAAGGCGTTGGCGGTAGGCATAAGAAAAATGCTTGTCTATCTTTCCGTCTATTGACAACATGAGATATTTGCCCTTGAAGCCGGAGTTGTCGTGAATGGCCTTGCCGTCGATATACTCTCTCTGGTAGTCCACACGTGTCTGCATCTTCAGCCTCACCAGTTCGTCCTGAGCATTGGCGGTCAGGACACACGCACCGAACAAAACGGCACCGATAAGCGTTTTCATCTATCGTATCAGATTTTAGGTTATTTATTAAACGTGGGCAAATATAGTATAAATAGCGTTTAGTGCAAAATAATAATGAATGAAAAATGAATAAATTTTCGTGCCACAAAAAAGGCGCTGCTCCACAAAAGGAACAGCGCCTCATAGATGACTTATTTATGAATTATGAGCAATATGACTCATTAGAGTTTCTGCTTAACCTCAATCTCGGTGAAGGTCTCTATGATATCGCCCACCTGAATGTCGTTAAAGTTAACCAGACTGATACCGCACTCAAAGTTGACACCAACCTCCTTGACATCGTCCTTGAAGCGTTTCAGGGCATTGATTTCGCCAGTGTGGACAACGATACCGTCGCGTACTACGCGGGCTTTGTCAACACGGTGAACCTTACCTTCGGTTACGTATGCACCGGCAACGGTTCCGACCTTAGAGATGTGGTAAACCTCACGTACTTCAACCTGACCGGTAACAACCTCTTTCTTAACCTTCTCGAGCATACCCTCCATAGCCGACTTGACGTCTTCTATGGCATCATAAATCACTGAGTAAGTGTTGATTTCAACGCCTTCCTGGTCGGCAAGCTTGCGTGCAGCGGCTGAAGGACGAACCTGGAAGCCCACGATGAGAGCGTCTGATGCGTCGGCAAGAGTAACGTCGCTCTCTGAAATCTGACCTACAGCCTTGTAGATTACGTTTACATTAATCTTCTCTGTAGACAGCTTGATGAACGAGTCGCTGAGAGCCTCGATACTTCCGTCGGTATCACCCTTGACGATGATGTTAAGCTCCTTGAACGAACCGAGGGCAATACGGTGGCTGATATCGCTGAGGGTGAGTCGCTTCTGTGTGCGCAGACCCTGCTCGCGCTGCAGCTGCAGACGCTTGTTGGCAATCTCGCGTGCCTCCTGCTCTGTCTCAAGCACATGGAATGTGTCGCCGGCTGTAGGTGCGCCGTTAAGACCGAGGATGATTGCAGGCTCAGCGGGAGCTGCCTTCTCGATGCGCTGGTTACGCTCGTTGAACATGGCCTTGATGCGGCCGTAGCTTGTTCCGGCAATAACTATATCGCCAACGCGCAGCGTTCCGTTGCTTACGAGTACCGTTGACACATAGCCGCGGCCCTTGTCGAGCGACGACTCGATGATGCTACCCGTAGCCTTACGGTTAGGATTGGCCTTGAGGTCGAGCATCTCTGCCTCGAGAAGCACTTTCTCAAGCAGTTCGTCAACGCCTATACCTTTCTTGGCACTTATTTCCTGGCACTGGTACTTACCGCCCCACTCCTCTACGAGCAGGTTCATGTTGGCCAGGTCTTCACGTATCTTGTCCGGATTGGCTCCCGGTTTATCAATCTTGTTTATAGCAAACACCATGGGCACATTGGCAGCCTGTGCATGTGCAATGGCCTCACGTGTGGTAGGCATCACGCTGTCGTCGGCTGCGATGATGATGATTGCGATATCGGTTACCTGTGCTCCGCGGGCACGCATGGCGGTGAAGGCCTCGTGTCCCGGGGTGTCGAGGAATGTTATCTTTCGGCCGTCTGCAAGCGTAACGTTGTAAGCTCCGATGTGCTGGGTGATACCGCCTGCCTCACCGGCAATCACGTTGGTGTTGCGTATGTGGTCGAGGAGCGATGTCTTACCGTGGTCAACGTGTCCCATCACAGTTACGATAGGAGCGCGCGGAACGAGATCGTTCTCATCGTCCTCTTCCTCAGTTATAGCTTCAGAAACCTCCGCACTTACATATTCTGTCTTGAATCCGAACTCCTCTGCAACAAGGTTGATGGTCTCGGCATCAAGACGCTGGTTGATTGAAACCATAATACCAACGCTCATACATGTTCCGATAACCTGATTGACAGAAACGTTCATCATGCTTGCAAGCTCGCTCACGGTTACAAACTCGGTTAGCTTCAGTGTCTTGCTTTCTGCCTTAGCCTCAGCGCGCTGCTCCTTCAGATGCTCCTGAGCAGCCTCACGCTTCTCCTTACGGTATTTGGCTCCCTTCTTGTTCTGTCCTTTGCTTGTAAGGCGTGCCAACGTTTCCTTAACCTGGCGTGCAACGTCTTCCTCGTTAACCTCCAGCGGCTTGTGGTTGCGCTTGCGGTTTTTCTTCTTGGCGTTGCCCTTGTCAGAGTGGTTGTCGCCATTGCCGCCATTGTTCTGTTTAACGGCCTGGTCTATGTTTACGCGCTCCTTGGTTATGCGCGAGCGTTTCTTCTTTCCGTCGGGATGAGCCTGCATGGCCTTCTCCTCGCGCTCCTTGCGGCGCTCTTCCTTGGTCTTTTTCTTCGGGCGTGTGCTCTGGTTGAGCGAGTCGAGGTCAATCTTTCCCAGCACATTAACCTTGGGTGCAAGTTTCTTCTCGCTTTTCAGTGTGAATATCTTGCTCTCTTCCTTGGGTTTCTCTGCCTCTGCGGGTTTAGCTGCAGATGCCTGAGCCTGAGCCGGCTTGGGCTCGTCCTTATGCTCTGGCTGCGCGGGTTTAGGCTCTGGTTTCTTCTCTTCGGCAACGGCCTGAGCCTTGGGTGCCGTCTGCACCGGCTCTGCCGGTTTCTTTTCTACAGGCTGCTGTGCCTTCTTATCGTTGCTCTGGGCAGGAGCCTCAGCCTTTACCGGCTCTTTAACTTCAGCCTTAGGCTGCTCGGGCTTTGCTGTCTCGGCAGGCTTTGCAGGCGCCGGAGCCGGTTTCGGAGCCGGTTTCTTGCCTATGCTGTCGAGGTCGATTTTTCCCAGAGGTGTGTATTTCTGTGTTCTGATATTTCTTACAGTGCTGTCTGATTTCTGCTCTCTGTTGTTGTCAGACTGGCGTTTTTTGTCCTTCGGATGCTTCAGCAGCAGCTTTTCGGCCTGGTTTCTCACCTCTTTGTCTGACTTGAACGCCTCAACGAGGGCATTATACTGACTGTCGCTGAGCTTGAAGCTCAGTTCTTCTTTAACCTCTCCGAGGTCACTTCTTTTTTTCAGGAACTCAACTGCGGTCTGGAGTCCTATATTCAATTCACGTATTGCTTTATTTAATCTTATGCTCATTTTCTTAATTAGTAATTGGCTGTTGCCGAAATTTGTTTAATAATTCATAATTCGTAAAATACCCCAAGAATGTATAATTCATAATTGGCATGATGGTCAGACGGGCGCACGCGGCGCCCATCGGCGGCCAGAGCCTCATAATGCCAACCCAGCAGCCCGAAGGCCTGATCATGAATTATGCATTATGAATTATGAACTACTTAATTTCCTTCAAACTCGGCTCTGAGTATCTTCAGCACGTTGTCAACGGTCTCTTCCTCAAGGTCGGCTTTCTCAACAAGCATCTCGCGCGGAGCGTTGAGCACAGCCTTCGCAGTGTCGAGACCAATGCCCTTGATCGAGTCGATAATCCACTGGTCGATCTCGTCAGAGAACTCATCGAGATAGATATCCTCGTCGACCTCGCTTTCGTCGAGCTCGCGGAATACGTCGATTGTATATTCAGTAAGCATGCTGGCAAGCTTGATGTTCATACCGCCGCGGCCGATAGCCAGAGACACTTCTTCAGGACGGAGATAAACCTCTGCCTTCTTGTTCTCCTCGTCGACGTTGATGCTTGAAATCTTTGCAGGACTGAGCGCACGCTGGATGAAGAGCTTGATGTTTGCGGTATAGTTAACAACGTCGATGTTCTCGTTGCACAGCTCACGTACAATGCCGTGAACGCGGCTACCCTTAACGCCGACACAGGCTCCAACCGGGTCTATACGGTCGTCGTAGCTTTCAACGGCAATCTTGGCTCTCTCGCCCGGCATGCGGGCAATGCGCTTGATGGTTATAAGTCCGTCGGCAATCTCAGGCACTTCAGCCTCAAGCAGACGCTCAAGGAACATGTTGATTGTGCGCGAAAGGATAATCTTCGGGTTGTTGTTGTCGTTGTTAACCTCCTTAATCACGGCGCGAACTGTCTCGCCCTTGCGGTAAACATCGTGAGGTATCTGCTCCGACTTGGGCAGGATAAGTTCGTTGTTCTCGTCGTCAACGAGCAGCACCTCGCGCTTCCACACCTGATAAACCTCGCCGGCGATAACCTGGCCCACGCGGTCTTTATACTTGTTGTAGAGGCTGTCGTGCTCAAGCTCAAGCACCTTTGAAGCCAATGTCTGGCGGAGATTAAGTATGGCGCGGCGGCCAAACTTGCTGAAGTCAACCTTCTCGCTCACTTCCTCGCCCACCTCATAGTCGGGCTCTATCTTCTTTGCGTCGCTGAGCGCTATCTCCTTGTTCTGGTCTTTCACCTCTCCGTCGGCCACAACGATGCGGTTACGGTAAATCTCGAAGTCGCCTTTGTCGGGGTTGACAATAACGTCAAAGTTCTCATCGCTGCCGAAAATCTTGGCGATGACATTGCGGAAACTCTCTTCCAGCACGCTCATAAGAGTGGTGCGGTCGATGTTCTTGGTATCCTTAAACTCTTTGAAGGTGTCAACCATGCTCACGGTTTCTTCTTCTTTCTTTCTTGCTACCATAGCTGTCTGTATATTTTTATTTTATTATTATCGTCACAAACGGCGGCGCTGCCGCCACAGGCTCCCGTCTTGCCCACAATAAACGGGAGCTACAAAACTATTTGAAGTTAATCAGATATTTTGTGTATTTCACGCTGTCCATGCTGAACTCATGGTCTACGTCTGTCAGCACGGGGCGCTTTGAGCCTTCTTTCTTTACCTTCTCGCTTACCGTAACGGTGAAGTTGCGTCCGTCAACGGCCTTGAGCACGCCACGGAATTTCTTGCCGTCAGCGTCGAGAACCTCAACTTCTTTTCCGACAAAATTGACATACTGCTGCGGCACTTTAAATGGCTGGCCCAGTCCGGCGCTGCCCACCTCAAGCTCATAATCTTCTTCATCGCGGCTCAAATGGTCCTCAATGAAGCGGCTGAGCTGCACACAGTCTTCAATCCACACACCGTCGGCATGGTCAATTTCAACTACAATCTTGTCGTCTTGGCTAATTTCGATGTCTACCAGGAAATACTCCTTGTCCTTAAGCCACTCGTCAACTAAATTTTTTACTACGTTTTTGTCTATCATAAACGGGTATTTAAAATAAAATGAGGGACTTCGTAAAGCCCCTCATTCCACTGAACGCTGCAAAATTAGCAATAAAATCGCAGGTTAGCAAATATTTTTCTGTTTTTATGCAGTCTGTAACACAATATTTATAAAGAAATTCACTTCAGAACCGTCTTTTATGCCTTACAATGCCTCAAAAGGCATGACAAAGCAAACATACACAACAACAGGACATGCAACGGAACACGATGCTATCAGTCAGCGCATACAGCCGGAATGAGCCATAACCGGGACGACAGCCTGAACAAGATAATTTAACCTGACGAAACTTATATGAAAGAAAGAACAAATCTATAGTTTTACAAAAGGGCCGACGCTATGTAAAATACTGTTAATTATGTTAATTAAGAATAGTTAAAATGAGAATATCGCATATTCAATTACATTTCATACGTAAAAACGCACAAATTCAGCATTTTCAAGACCTTTAATTGATCTATACATTTCAATTTGTACGTCTTCTGGTAATGACGAACTCATTCCTTGAATATACATTTCGTCTGTATCTAATCCAACAGGTTCAACAAATATTTGATGTCTGCTTTTTTGG
>OKVE01000560.1_pt1 | contig 13867 bp, 18 predicted proteins | sample 1604781 | NCBI WGS metagenome assembly OKVE01 (sample SAMN01760918, study PRJEB22395) | human gut metagenome
TTGATAAATCAAGTATTGACACTTATAAGAAATTTTTATTTATATCAGTTAAGAGTTTAATAAAGATTATTATGTTATCTAAAAAATCGAATTATAAACTGCTCCATTTTTGACTTACAATTAACAACAAATGTATAGCTTTTTCATAAAGTATATGATATAATATGTTAAAAAAGGATGATTTAGATGAAATATGAAGAAGTGTGTAAAAGTTTATTAAGTGATTTTCCTGACATTGAAAAGTGGGAAGATGATAGTGAATTATCAGAAAGAGAAAAATTGCGTCCTTACTACTTAGCAGTTTGTTTTATTTTTTATTTAGGGAGAAAATTCTATCAAGGTGAATTGGAAATTGTAAGAAGAGGTTTTTCTTTTATTGAAAAAATGTTTGTGTCTAGCGATAATTCTACAAAGAAACTTGCCAAATCTGGTTACTTAGTAAACATTTATTTTGCTATAAAAAAAGGAGATTTTCCTGATTTATTTAAAAATGGTAAATTTTTAGAATTTGTTGGTGCGGAAACAAAAATTGCTTGGTTTAAATTGATTGAAAACTTTGAAAATGGCAATATAAAAGATTATTATCCAAATGTTGTTACTAATCCCGAAATTTGCTCAATTGACGAGTCAAATATTTTGGATATTAGAGTTGTCGGAAATAACTTATACTTAGGAATTGATGCTCTATATTATTTTCGTAGTGGTAAATGTACTACTATGGAAAATGATGGAGTTGATCATTGTTATCTTGTAATCAAAGATTATAAATTGATCTCTGAAAGACCAATTGGCGAATATACAAAGAGTAGATATTACCAAAAGAATCAACATTGCGTTCTTAAGCAAGCAAAAAAAGAGGGTAAATCTTTATATACAAGTTTTGATAATTTTCTTCACAATAATGACATTGGGGTACAAGACTTTGATTATGATTATGAAAAAAACACTATTTGCATATCAGGGTATGGTAATAGCCAAACGAATTCGGTATGGGTTAATTTAACTTTTCAATTTAGTAATTTATACTTATATTGGAATGACCAATTTTTAAATCATGAATATGATGGAAATTCAACATATAAAAAATAAGAACAAAAATTCATAACTGATTTTTTAATAATTGTCTTGTATTTTATTAAAAAGTGATATAGAAAATTGACTGATATTTGTATCAATCGTTATGAGAGCCAAAGAAGTTGTAGATAACTACTTCGATGGCACCAATAACAAATTTGTATGGGGACAAAAAAACTTGTCCCCATTGACATTTATTTTATGTATTTTATTTCAAATAGTGTACCTTTTCCAACTTCTGAAGTTGCTTTTATGTATCCATTGTTTTGTTCTATTATTGTTTTTGCCAAAGACAATCCTATACCTATGCTATCTTCATTGCAATTTTTTGCTTTATAAAACCTCTCAAATATATGCTTCAAATCCTTTTGTGCTATTCCTTGCCTTTCGTCTTTTATTTTTATCTTTAGAAAAATACTTGTATTTTCTACAATTATATATATATTGGATTTCGGTTGGCTATGTTCTATCGCATTCTTTAATATGTTTGTTAATGCTTCCTGTTGCCATTTATAATCTGCTATAAATATAGCTTTTTCGTCAATTTTAGTTATTACTTCTATTTCCTTAATTTCTATTAATATTGCCAAGTTATTAATTACACTATCTATTAATTTTTTTGCATCTATTTCTTCGTTTTCCATCTTTATTGTTCCCGCATCAAATTTTGCAATTTTTAATAAGGATATAACCAATGAGCTCATATGTTCAACTTGCTTACTTATATCTTGTATAAAATCTTCTCTTATTTCTTGTGGCATATCTGGATTATCACTAATATTGTCTAACATTATCCTGATTGAAGTTAATGGCGTTTTTAGTTGGTGTGATATATCTGCAATAGCTATACTTAATTTTTCCTTCTCCTCTTCACTATTTTCTGCCGCTTCTCTCAAAATAACTGTGGTTTTATACAATTCATTTCTAAGTCTTGATAATTCCCCATCTTTATTGTCCTCTATTTTTAAAGAGTAATTTTTATTATTTACTTCTTTTATATATTCGTTTATTTCTTTAAGTTCTTTTTCTTGAATTAATACATATCTCATAAATATACTTAAACTTGCTATTCCAAATATTCCTATTAATACTGCCGTATTGATTAAATTTTTATTGATATTTTCTCTTAATTCTTTTATGTATGAAAGTTCATCATCATATCCATATTTTTCTAGAATATTTTCACTTGAATCGTCTCGATTATTTATTATTTTTAGTATATCTTCTTCTTTAACCTCAGGATATTTTTCCATTACATTATTAATAATATCGTTTATTTTTTCATTTACAATTTTCGAATATACTTTGTTTTGCATTTTAACAACTACAACGAATATAATTATAAATAGTAATACAATTACAATATTTGTCAGTAATACTTTTATTAATGTTTTTCTTTTTAATAAATTCACTTTTGTCCCCCTTGTACCTGATATCCAATCCCTTTTATTGTTTTTATACAATCCATTTTACCTAATTTTGTCCTTATTCTTTTTATATAAACTGTAAGTGTATTTTCATTTACAAAATTTCCTGCAACATCCCATATCTTCTCCAAAATCTGTTCTCTTGTTATTACCTTTCCAATATTAGTAAACATTAAAACTAATATTTTAAATTCTAATGCTGTAAATTCAACACTTTCTTCATTTACATATACCGTTTTTTCATCTAAATTTATTTTAATACTTCCATATACTATTTTATTATCTTCTTTATTAAATCTTTTTAATACATTATTAATTCTTGAAAGAAGTTCTCTGTTTCTAAATGGCTTAATAATATAATCCTCTGCTCCTAAATCAAGCCCCTTTACTACATCTTGTTCTTCATCTTTTGCTGTTAAAAAGATTACTGGTATATCTGTATATTTTTTTATATATTCACAAAGCTCAAAGCCATTTCCATCTGGAAGAGCTATATCCAATACAATTAGATGTATTTCCTGTTTTCCTATAACATTCATTGTTTCATTAACATTTTTACATATGATAACATGAAAGTTTTCTTTTTCTAACAAATATGTTAATCCTTTAATTATAACCTCGTTATCTTCTACTATTAGAATACTTCTCATAAACGTCTCCTTTTCGCATATTATAACATATTCCTATGTAAAATTAAAAGAGCTGTTTGGTTGAAATAATCACAAAGCAAATTTGGGTTACTTCAATACAGCTCATCTAGTCTTAGATATTGTCCTTTCTAATTGTTTCTATTATATTCTGCTTATTTATTCTATTTAGTGAATATTTCATTGTTATTCCCACTATTATAAATACGAAAATAATTGAAATTATTACTGCTTGATATGGAAACATGTATCCCAAATCTATTCCCTGTGCAAATGCTTTATATATTCCATAAGAGCCCAATATTCCTAATGGTATTCCTATTAGTAGGGATTTTGTTCCATACATTATACTTTCTAGTCTTATCATTCTGTTAAATTCTTTCGTTGTCATTCCTATTGATTTTAACATAGCAAATTCTTTGCTCCTCAAAATCATGTTTGTTGTTATTGTATTAAATATGTTAGTCACTCCTATTAGTGTTATTACAGTTATAAATCCATACAGAAATATTTTTATAACTAACAAACTTCTTTGTTCTTGTTTTATATATGTTTCATAGTTCTGTACTTCAAGCTCAAAATACTTTTCGTTTTGTTTTATCAGGTCATTTATTCTGCTCTCTAGTTCTTGTGCCTTTTTTGATTCTATTAACAAGTTACTAATACGATATGAATTATTTGGTACTTCATCAAAAACTTCTCTCATAAAATCTTCAGATACTATTATTTTTCCATTGTCATGATATACTGTTTCTTGCCCCATTGGTGAATTATCTGTACATTTTGTAATTGTTATTTCTCTTATTTTCTCGTCCTTTGCTACATTTATTTTATCACCATTTTTTATTTTATACAATCTTTCTATTGTTTTACTTCCATCATCATTGCTTTGCCTTCCTTCATCTATCAAAATTACTGCAGACTTATAGTTTTCTTCTTTTATTCCTAGTTCCTTTATATACTTTTTAAAATATTCATTATTATATATTATTATTGCTATACTATTTTTGTCATATGGATTTTGTTCAAATCTATTCTTTCCAAAATCAGAAGCATATTTTGCTTTGTCAAAGTCTAAACTAGTTTCATAATAATATGCATATTCGTCCACATTATCTAACTTAGCTATTTCCTCATATATATCTGCATTTCCATTTAATACGAACATATTAAATTTAAAATCCATGTAATAAAAAGTACTTGCTTTTGTACCTATAGTCAAAAAGCTTGATAAGGATATAAATATAAATATACTTACAACTAATGAAATAACTGTTGTTCTATATTTCTTCTTGCTCCTTTTTAAGTTTTTACTCGCAATTACTCCACCTACACCAAATAATTTTTTCGTTATAACTGATGTTTTAAGTTTCTTACTCTTAATCTTAATATCATTGTTTCCTCTAATTGATTCTATTGGAGAAATTTTAGCAGCCTTTCTAGCTGGAATTAAGCATGACAAATATATTGTTATAATTGAAATTATTATAGATATTAAAATTGCCACCCAATTAATGCTATACATAAACCTCATTCCACTTAACATATCTGCTAATAAATAATTTACAACTTGCAATAAAATTATTATTGCTATTATTCCAAATACAATTCCTAATGGTATCGCAATAAGTCCTATAAGCATTCCTTCAAATATTACGTTTTTCTTTATTTGTTTTGATGTTGCTCCTATACTTGCCAGCATTCCATATTGTCTGTTTTTTTCCGAAACAGATATGCTAAAGCTGTTTCTAATTACAAATATACTACTTACAACAATAATAATAATTATTATTCCTGCTATTGTATATAACACATTTAACGTAATTTCGCTCATAACACCTTGGTATCTTAATAATTGACTGTTTACATATGTATCTATTTCTTCATTTAATCCTGTATTGGTGCAAATATTTTTATTTATTTCTATATATTCTCTTGGTTCATTATATAATACCGATACGTTTACCTTATCATCTATATTTTCCATATAAGTCATAACTATATACCCTGGTGAAGTGTATGTTTCATAGTTCCATCTTTCTATTTCGCCAACTATAGTATATACTTTTTCTTCTACATTTACTAAAGTTTCTTCTGTATCATCTATGTATGGATTATTGCCGTTTAGATCATATCCGTCAGAAGTTTGCCTAGTGCCAACGTTGAAGGTAATTTTATCTCCAATTTTCAAATTTACTCTTGCATTTGTTTTTATATGCTCTGGTATAAGTATTTCATTTGCGTTCTGTGGTAATCTTCCTTCTTTTAAGTTTATTCCATAGTTTTCTAGTGCTGTTTTGTCATATTCCCAAATGTTCACATATGGTTTGCTCTCGTTCTTGCAGCCTTCTAACTTAGCCCAACCAACTTGATTTGTAAAAAAATATTTTGCAACTTTTTGATTTTCAGTTATATATTTTGTTTTTTCTTTCTCTACTCCATAAAATGTTGTATGATAATTACCATCTTTATATTTTGTCCAATTTATAAGTGAATTCTGAAAACTAGACACCAATCCTGCAACACCACAAATAAGTGCTGTAGAAAGTATTATACCAATAATTGTAACAATGGTTCTTTTTTTGTTAAGTTTTAAACTCTTAACTGTAAATTTATTTAATATATTCATCTTTAATTCCTTTCATCTTTAATAATCTTTCCATCTTCTATTGTAATTACTCTTTCTGCCTCTTTTGCAATTTCTAAATCATGTGTAATTATTATTACTGTTTGGTTAAATTTTTTATTTGAAAGCTTAAGTAATGCAATTATTTCTTCACTTGCCTTTGAATCTAAATTACCTGTTGGCTCATCTGCTAGCATTATTGCTGGATTATTTATCATAGCTCTTCCAATTGATACTCTTTGCTACTGCCCACCTGATAGTTGATTTGGTAAATGAGTCTTTCGATTCTCTAAACTTAGTGTTTTCAACATTTCTTGTAATCTTTTTTTATCTATTTCACAGCCATCTAAATCGCATGGCAAAGTTATATTTTCTTCAACTCTCTATACTTGTAAATTATTTTAACATTGTAAAGTGACTCTAAAATGACTAACGCAAAAAAAAGAAGCATTTTACCATTGCTTCTTTCTTATGGCTCTCCGTGCCTTACTCTTTTTAAAAGCTATGCTTCTAAAAGCCTTTATTTTCAATATTCCCCAGTTTTCTACTTTTTATTTTACAGCCTTATTACAGCCTTGCTGTAAAATTTACTTTTTATTTCAATTACTATGCCAATTAAAGCTATCTTTTATTCCATTTATATAAATTTTGTAAGTATAGTCTTTAAAAAAATATAGCAGTATTTTGTCTTTAAAAGCTAAATGTTTTTTTAATTCATTCAACATTATATCTTTTTTACTCTTCATCTTTACTGTTCCTCCTATATAATTATTTTGACTATTTATATTTTACCATATTATGTAAATAAAAATAACTATATTAGAAGTTAGATATTAATTCCGATTTCTGTTGCTACATCTATTGTTTCAAATTTCGACATATTTCGACTTATTTTAAATCTTTTATCAATTTATCCATATAATCACTTGTTGGATCCTTTTCTAGTTTTATCTCTTTTTTCTTTTTTTCTATATATTCTGTGGCTTCGTAATATTCTTCTCTGTCTAAAAAATTGCCTAATTCATTTAATATACTTAATATATCTGCATTTTTCATAGAACACTACCTCTTTTCTTTCTACAGATATATTATAGCATAAATAACTATATTAGAATATAGTTATCTGCAATTTAAGTCAATTTGCAAATAGTTAAAATAATTGTTACTTTCCTTTAAAATAGGTATATTAGAGGGAGGTGATAAGATGATTCAAGTAAATGTAAAAGAATTACTAAAAAAGCAGAAAAAAACGAAGTATTGGTTTGTCAAACAAATGGAAGGAGGTTATCAGTCACTTACTCGTATGATGGAAAATCAGACAACAGGTATTCGTTTTGATACACTAGAGAAAATGTGTGATATTTTTAATTGTGAAATTGGAGATATTATTGTTAGAAAGAAAGGTAAGAAAAAAAATGAGTAAACTTTTAAAACAATATCAAGAACTAAAGAAAAAAGATTCTAATAAAATTTATATTTTTCAAGTAGGAATTTTTTATAATTTATTAAATGAAGATGCCCAATTAGTTTCTAACAAAATTGGATTGAAACTTACTAATTTAAGTCCAGAAATAGTAAAATGTGGTTTTCCAATCGCCAAATTAGAAAAATATACACATTTATTCGAAAGTCTCGACTTAAAATATGAACTAGTTACTAATCAAGCACCTTTAAATCAAGGCTCCTACAGTAGTATTATAAAAAAAATACAAAATATAGATTTAGAAAATACTACTTGTAAAGAAGCATTTGATATATTATATAATATACAACAAAAATTGAAAAATATACAATAGAGGAGATTTTTTCTCCTCTTCTTTCATTGTTTATTTTAATTTTTGATTTACTATTTTTTGAATAGCATTATAATCATATCCCGCTGCAGTTAATCTATTCTTTCTGTCTGCTCCATTACCCCATTTTCCTTGGATAACTTCATTAGCGATAGTTTCATTTGATTTTTTATTTGATGATGCATTTGAAGATGTTGCACCTAGCTTTTGATTTACTATTTTTTGAATAGCATTATAATCATATCCTGCTGCAGTTAATCTATTCTTTCTATCATCTCCATTACCCCATTTTCCTTGGATAACTTCTTCAGCAATGGTTTCATTTGATCTTTTATTTGATGATGTACTTGAAGATGCTGTTGTACTTCCGTTTAATTTAGCATTTACTGTATCAGCTAATTCTTGAAATCTATTTTGCAAATATTTACCCGGACAGCTTGTAGCAGCAAACATATTGTGTCTTGTTAAGCTTCCATTTTTAGTTCCATCATATTTTAATGTAAAACCATATCTTTTACATATGTCAACACATAAATTAACTAGAGAATTCCACGCAGCTTCAGATATTGGCCAGTCTCCTCCTGTAGAACTATTAGACACTTCTATTGTAATTGCTTGGCAGTCATTTGAAGATGAACTAGATGTCCATGCTCTATTATTTTCATCTACACATCCTACTATTCCACCATCATTTCCAATACAATAATTTGCACTTGCCTGTCTATTTGGATTTTGGAAAAGTTTTGCACATTGTTCTCCACTTAAAACACCTGCCATATGATGTGGTGTTATTTTACATACTTTGTAACCTTTTCTTCCTTGTGTATAATTACTTGAAGATGCTAAAACTTTACTTCTAATCAAACTTGAAAATCCCATTATTCTTCGCCCTCCTCTTTACCATTTGATAATTCTTCTTCCATTTCTGGAGTTAAAACAATTTCTTCGTTTTCTTCCATAACGAATACCTCCTTTAAAAATAAATAAAATCCAGAAGTTATTTTTCTGGATCCTTTAAAACAAGTTATTTTGTTTTGGTTGCATCATATATTCCTCCTGCAGCTGTTGCAGAAAAAATACATAAAATTAATGAATATAAAATATTTGTGTTTAAACCTGTAGCAAATACTAATATTCCTGCAATAATACCAATAACTATATTTTGGTATGGTATATAATCTTGTGTTGCCCAATTAAATTTTTTAGCACAGGTACCAAATATCGCTGTTACAATAGCTGTTGCCACTGCAATAATAATATCTACTGTTAGTTCCATTAATTATCCCTCCCTTCATCCGAAACATGTAATAGTGTTTCTATTTTTATTTTTTTATTTTGTAGCGATTTAACTACCTTTTCTCTTCTTACATTATCTTTATCTAAAAATTCTATACAAATGAAACCTATTGTTGTATTTTCTTCATTTTTTATGCCAATTCCAAATTTTGCTTGAATATTCCTAGTTCTTAGAAATTCATACATTGATGTATCCTTTATCTTTATATCTTCAATGTTTTCGATATCACAATATCCTTTTGTATCTATCTCGTTTACCCAATAACTAAACATTGCTCTAAATTGATTTTGAAACTCTGATATAAAAGGTTGAACGCCAATTTTTACTACTTCATTTGTCATACTCATCTTTAAAAAAGAAAGTTTATTTAAGCCTCTTCCACCATTATGATATCTTACAAATGAAACTCTAGCAGATTGTGTTTCATCTAGACATTCCTTTAATATATTTTGAATTTCCGCTTCTATTTTACTTATTTTCTCATTTTCTTCTTTTGACAGAGTATGGTTATTTATACCGTCTAAAAGTTTGTCAAATAATTTGTCTTGTTGTGTTTTAAACATTTTAAACATTCTATATGCAATTACCGCAAATATAGCACAACAAACCACGGATACTCCTATTTCTTTCATTGCATTTGCAACTTGTACCCATTCCATATTAATACCTCTTTTCTTTTGTTATTTCTTCGATTTGCTTTTCTACATTCACAATTCTTTCTTCAACCATGTGCCATTTTTCATTACCATTCTCTTTTTGTCTAGAAAAATCAATTATAAATAAAATATTATAGATAACATTTGAAAGTAATAGAATAATTATTATTATAAATAAAACAATTATTTTTCTTATATTTTTATCCATGCTTTCTCCTTCCTATTTTTCAATTTTTTCTGGAAAATAGCAAAAAAATAACGCTTTAAAATCGATTTTAAGGCGTTTATTTTTTATATTAATATACTTTTATTGCCTATTTAAAAGGCATTTTTAGGAATTTACATTCATAAAATGTTTATTTATATTCTTCTCCTGTAATTTCTTTATATTCCTCTTCTGTGATCCATTTTCCAACAGCATTTCTAACTCTTGCTTCGTTCCACATTCCATTATCATAATAATTTTTAACTTTTTCAAAATTTTTACTCATTGCTTTCTACACCTCCAAGTCGATATCAGACATCATTGCTAGATACTCAATATCTGATTGCATCTTCATTTTTTCTAATTCTTCTTCTGTTAAATCTCTTAATGCAAAATAATATCCATCATCATACTTAGTAATTTGTATTAGTTCCATATGGTTATGTTCTTCTATAATATCTTGTCCTTCTTCGGTCTTTCCTTCAATTTTTACTTTTAATAAATTTCCATTGAAAATATCTTCAGTAATTTCATTTTCTGACACAAAATTATTTCCATTTAGGCTTAGGTTTTCAAGTTTTGTTCCATCAGCCAATGTAATTTTCCATGATTTTTCCATGTTATCCTCCTTTTAAATAAATTATAATATAATTGTGACATATTACTTATTTGTAATCTTGACATATTTTTATAGTTTCCTGCCATCCAACTTTTAAATGTATTTTCTATTTCTTCATAAGTTAATCTTTTTTTATCTAATAATCTTTTATATGCTTTTAATTTTCTGCGTTCCCTTGTTATAGCTTTAGGGTGTATTTTCTTTATTAATCTTCCTGTTTCTGTTAATTGATATTGTATCTGTAATATTCTAAAGGGTTGTGATAATTTACATAAATGAGTTTTCTTTGGATTTATTATTAATCCTAGTCTATCAGCTATTTGCTTTATCTCTTTCAATAATTGTTTTAAAAATTCTTTATCTTCATGTATTATATACAAATCATCTGTATATCTTCCATAATGTTTAACTCCCTTCACTATTTTAATGTAATTATCAATTTTCACAGGATAGGAAATGCCTATATTTTGAGAAGGTTGGCTTCCTATATCTACTCCTCTTCCATTTTTATTGTTTTCATTAAATACCTCAAATAGATTACTTAATATCCATAATGTTATTTGTTTTTCTTCTATATTTGCTTTTCTTAAAAGATTATATGTATTTTGCAAACATAACTTATGAGGAATAGTAGCATAGTAACTACTAAAATCAATTAATAATACATATCCATTATTAGTTTTATGTTCTCTATAATACTTATGTAAGTGCATTTCTAATCTTTTTCTATGAAAAGAAACACCTTTACCTTTTTGACTAGCTCCGTTATCATAAATTAAATAAGGAGAAATGTATTTACTCAAAACGTTATCACAAATCAAATGATTTATTGTTTTATCAATCATATTATTAGTAGTAATATTTCTAACTTTTCCTCTTTCTTTAATAGTAAACTTACTTCCTTTTGTTGGTTTGTATTTTTTCTCTATTATATCCTTTTGTAATTGAGCAGTCTCCAACAGATGATTCATTTCAAATAATTGTGTTTTGTATTTAAATGTAGCTCCTTTTATTGCTCTTGTACCTGCCTCATATATAGCATTAGCATCATAAAATATATTCATAAAATCATTTTAATAGTATTACTAGTCGTAACTAAATACATAATGATTAGTATTTATCAACATTTAGCTGTTGAAGGGATAATCTTTCCTTTCCTTTTCCCATTGCCCTGCTTGAAAACTAAGTTCAATAAATTTGCATGGTTGTGAAATCGGGACGAACGCCATTCACGTTCGAAGCGTTGTTGTTGCTAGCATTGCCATTGTTGTTCACATTGGCGAAATTCGAAGAAGAAACGACATCTAAAGATTACCCACTAAATTATCTTTTAATGTTTTTAAGAAATCTATTGTCAGATTGTCGAAGTGCTTTTATCATATTAAATTCTTGTTGTATCAGTAGAACTAACTTTGTATATTTGTTCAAATCTGCATATAAACATTCCCCTATGTATTGCAATTCATCTTGCAGAGCATTACAACAAGACATAGCTTTATCCATCTCTATTCTTCGTTCTTCAAATTCAGCCATATAAGTAGGAAATATTGTATTTGCTATTCTCAAATGTCTACTTATTCCAGTAGCTAATTCTATAGCACTATTTGTCGATCTAATTACCTGTTGTTCAAAATATTTGTATGTCCTATTTTTTATTGCTTCTTGATTTTCTTCTGGAAATTTTTTTATTTTTTCAGATATTATATTATCTATCCTTATTCTACTTATATAAAAATCATTTTCTGCAAGTTTTGTAACAGCCATTCTAATTTTATATGCGTTATGAATAGTTTGTAATTTTGATTCTTTCCTTTCACTCTTTTTTATATCTGACATTTAAAATAATACTATTTCTCCTTTTCTTCAATTTTCGACAAAATTATATCATTTTAATTTTAGCAATTTAACTATTTTGAAGAATAGCTATTTTTTATGTCAGGGCATAAAGCCCTGACGATGTCTGATTAGTAGATTAGGAAAGCGGGACGAACGCCATACACGCCCGAAGCGTTGTAGTTGCTAGCATTGCCATTGCCGTACACAATGGCGAAAGTCGAAGAAGAAACGACATCTCTTAACCAGTACCAGTTTCTATCTCCTGCATCATTAAAAGCTACTATTTTACTTTTATCTAATCTAAATAATGATAATTGAGACTTATCTATTGTATGACTTGTTGGGAGATTTGTTCCGTTGATAATATTATGGAATATATTGCTTCCATATACCATTAGTTCATTCATTAATTCTATATCTGAGTTATTCCATGTTCCAGCACTCTCATACCCATTGGTTACAGCATTTGCGAAATAATTTCTATGTGTTAATATATGATCTGTTTCAAAATCATTTTTTATAACTGTTTTAAATGGCTCTAAATATTCTGTATACATTTTACTTCCAAGATAAGCACCTGTAGTTATATTAGTATCATTCATTTTCGCTGTTCCCATTACCTTTTCTGGTATCATTAAAACATGATGCGTTGTACACTCTGTATCTCCACAGTGAAGTCTATAATCTAAGTCTGCTACTATATATTTTCTATTACTATTTTTCCCTATGATATAATCTCCTACAAATATATCATCAAATGTTCCTGCAGCTATTTGTTCGCTTAATGTTCCATCATAGAATAAGTCTGTTATATCTTGCCCTCTATAAATAGAATTATGAGCACCTGCATTTTGTGGTATTAACCCACTTAATAATTTGGATAATAGCACTTTTTTAGTTTTTCCATTTGTAGTATCTACAATTGGAATTACATCATTATTATTTATTGTTAGTAATTCTTCTAATTCTGATATTTTTTTAATCATTTTTACCCTCCTTTTACATTCCGCAAGCTAGATATTCATTATCTTCTGTTACTAGATAATCTCCATCCTCTGTTACTATTGCAGAAATTGATTCCATCAACATTTGTGTTAAATTATCTATTTGTAATTGCAAGTTTCCTGCTGCATCTTCAGATAATTGGTCTTTCATTTGTTGAAACCAAGTATCAAATGCATTTTCTTCTTGAGAAAAGAAATTTGCCATTGCTTGCTTAAATTCTGTAAAATATTCATCGTGTTCCGCTTCTTGATCTTCATAATATTTTTGATATGCAGCCTGCCATTGGGCATATAATGTTGAAGTATCTACTTGGTATATTAAACTTGTAACCCAAGGACATTCATTACTTCCTCTGCAGTCTGTTATTAGATCTTGTGTGACTTTTACACAAGAAGGACTAATAATTATATCAGCTAATCTTAACTCAAAAATATTTTCCTCAGTATTAATTTCTGGATGTACAGGATTACTTGAAGCAACCCCCTGTCTATATACTATATTACCTACTCTTCCTGCTTGAGTTTTATCTACTTGAGCCACTATACTGTCTATTCTTGATAAAACTTCCGAGTTTTGTGATATAGTTATTATCAAGTCACTTGGATTTTCAAACCATTTGTCCCCAATTATTGCATTACCTGCGGAAACTATTACATTCATTCCATTATTTGCAGAAAATACT
>OKVE01000570.1_pt1 | contig 13704 bp, 15 predicted proteins | sample 1604781 | NCBI WGS metagenome assembly OKVE01 (sample SAMN01760918, study PRJEB22395) | human gut metagenome
TTGGTCTTTTTTTTAAATGTCCTTGTCTTTTGGACTGGCGGTTGGCATGCTTGCTGACGTGGTTTCTGTTGGGGTCATTGTCATCAATAAGGCATGTGTGTGATATATAAAGATTTGTTGCAAATGCTTGTAGACCCTCTTTCTAATTTTTTATTTGTATTATTCGCTTGAAAAAAACGATGGTACTGCTGTTTCAGAACGGGTGCAGGATAGTGAAGCCTGTTGGCACAGTTCGGGGTTGCTCCTACGGAATTCAAGCGTATGAAAACTGTAAATTAGTGTAGAACTTTGTTCTTTACGAATTTTTTCCTATCTTGTACCCTTTAATATTAGAATAGATGAAACAGATCTTTATTCTTTTTTTGCTATGGTTTGGTTTGTCGCTATCGGCGCAAGATCAGATCTCTTTGTTGTTTGTCGGTGATTTGATGCAACATCAGGCTCAAATTGATGCAGCCAGGCAAGGAGACGGGTATAATTATAATGATTGCTTCCGTCATGTGAAGAAAGAAATAAGTGAGGCGGATATGGCTATAGGGAACTTAGAGGTGACATTGGGAGGAAAGCCTTATAGAGGGTATCCGGCGTTCAGTGCTCCGGACGAATATCTTCATGCTATAAAGGAAGCCGGATTTGATGTATTGCTGACCGCTAACAATCATTGTCTGGATAAGGGGAAGTTGGGGTTGGAACGTACTATTCTGATGCTGGATTCTTTGAAAATACATCATGCTGGAACCTATAGGAACCCGGAAGAACGTCATAAGAACTACCCGTTATTGATTGAGAAGAATGGTTTTAGAATTGTATTGTTGAACTATACTTATGGAACGAATGGCTTGAAGACTGATGCTCCGAATGTGGTGAATTATATTAATCGGGAACAAATAAAAAAAGATATTCTTGATGCACGCAGAAAACTTCCTGATGTTATTATAGCCTGTATGCATTGGGGAGTGGAATATTGTTCGTTCCCTGAACGATCGGAGTGTGAATTGGCTAACTGGTTGATTGAACAAGGAGTTGATCATGTAATAGGTTCGCATCCGCATGTACTCCAGCCTATGGAAATTGTAAAAGACCCCCGGACTCCTGCCCGGCATGTCATTGTTTATTCATTAGGTAATTTTATCTCAAATATGTCGAAAGAAAAAACGGATGGAGGAGCTATGGTAAGATTGAAGTTGCAACGGATTTTTCGAATAACCCGTTTAGCGGATTGTGAATATGCATTGGTTTGGACTTCAAGACCTGTTTTAAGTAAAAAAAAGAACTTTGAATTATATCCTGTTACTTTTATTAATAAATCCATTAATAATGAGGAACTTAATGTGATGAAACGTTTCTTGAAAGGAACTGAAAATTTATTAGGAAAATCGAATGGAGGCATAAAAGAGTATTTTTTTGAATAATTTTTCCTCAAAAAGTTTGCAGATATAAAAAAAAGCAGTACCTTTGCAATCGCAAATCAGAAATGAGGCGCAAACGAAAAAGAAATATTAATATCGCGGAGTGGAGCAGTTGGTAGCTCGCCAGGCTCATAACCTGGAGGTCGCATGTTCGAGTCCTGCCTCCGCAACTTATTTACGGATAATTAGCTGAAACTCAGTTAGTTATCCGTTTTTTTTGTTATATCCGGGTACAACATCGGCAACTAAACTAGACAATAAAAATTCAGCCGGACCACAGGCCCGGTTGAATATAATAATCAGAAATATATCTGAAAAAGGATTTTTGCAGTAAGCTAAAGGCGCAAATTTTAATTTGAATACAGTTAGAAATACGCCCGAAATACTTTGTCACTCTGACTCTATCTCAAGTTTAGAATCTTGTGCGTCTGCAAAGACAGATTCCATTTTGGATGTGCAAGACAATAGTCAATAGTATTTTTCAGTGTCTCGGCATTCTTTTTCTCATCGTTGACATCACACGGCTGAAGGCTGTAAACCTTTGCCTTATATTTGTCATATTGAGACATGTCCTGAGCCGGTGCCTGATAGATAACCTTCAGTTCGTCAATATGCGACAGAAGTACCGGTCTGTATTTTGGCGAACATGTAATCCAGTCGATATTACAAAGTTCCGGCAGCGGCTGCGTTCCGTTGGTTTCAATCTGAACAAACTTGCCGGCTGCATGAAGTTTGTCGACAAGCGACGACGTAAGCTGCAGCGTAGGCTCTCCTCCTGTCAGCACGACATGTGTGGCAGGATATTCAGAAATGGCCTGCATTATCTCGTCTTCTGACATATCCTTAAATGTCATGTGAGATGTGTCGCAGAACACGCAGTCAAGATTGCATCCTGAAAAACGTATAAAAATTGCCGGGGTTCCGGTGAAATGTCCCTCGCCCTGCAACGAATAAAAAATTTCATTTATTCTCATATCGTTACTCCTCGTCTTTAACGTATGTAACTTTGTTATTCTCACTTTCTTCAACGTCCACGCGATAGCAGTGCTCAACCTGCCCGCATATCCATGCTGCTATGTTCTCAGCCGTGGGATTAAAAGGCAGGAGCTCATTGAAGTTGCCATGGTCGAGATACCCGTGGATTTTATCTTTTATATGCTTAAAATCAACCACCATGCCGTCTGCATTAAGCTCACGCGACTTACAGTAAACCGTAACAATCCAGTTGTGACCATGCAGATTACAGCATTTGCTCTCATAAGAAAGGTTCAGACGGTGACAGCCTGCTATCTCCATTCGCTTTGAAACGTAATACATATCTTATATAAACAATTATCCATAAATCATTATACCTGCACACATAAAGAAAATTTGTGTGCCATATCTACACACATATAAGGCGCATGAAGTATGTACAATAAAACTGAACCGGCGACATGCGCAACAATTATTTATGCAAAGATACTCAAAATCCTGATAATCGGAATAACATTTCACATCTATCACACTATTTTTATGTTCTAAGCCTGATTTTAAGGCTTAAAAGTATGCAAAAAACGGCTTAATGGCAAAAAAAATTCCTGAAAGACATACAGACTCTTATGCATGAGAAGAAAGGCGAAGGCAGAAAACTTTTTACATATTTTTAAAGCAATTCACTGATTTTCAACATGATATAAAACGTTTTCATAGTCATAAAATGTTTAAAAATCAGAAGAAAGTTTGGATAATCGCATTTTTTTTCATACCTTTGCAGCGGTAAAAAGATTGAATGGTGAATCTTCTTTTGTTTTGTAAGCCGCCATTCAGCGTTAGTATCTAACTGGCATCCAGGCTCGGTTCTTCAATTATTCTCACATGAACTGCTTGCCGCGGACATCCTGTTTTTTAATTTGTCCAGATGCCATAAACCGTAAAATATGGAGGGAATATTAAGAAAAGTATTTGTATTATTATTTGTATTTATAGCAAATTCTTATGCTTTTGCTGAAAACAGCGAAACAAACAGTACTGAGTTTGACTGGAATCCGGTGATGGACGCCATAATCCAGGTTGAAAGCGAAGGAAACTCTAAAGCAGTAAGCGGCAACTCGTGCGGAGCAATGCAGATAACTCCGATTTTGGTGAAAGAATGTAACAATATCCTGAAACGAAGGAAAAGTAAAAAGAGATTTAAATTGTCCGACCGTTTCAACGTTGCCAAATCAAAGGAAATGTTCATATTGTTTCAGTCGTTCTACAATCCTAAAAACAGCATCGAACAGGCGATACGATCGTGGAACGGAGGACTGAAATACAGCGTAAGGGGAACGCAGAAGTATTTTAACAAAGTGATGAATCTGCTTAAATAAACATTAAAACATTATATAAAAGGCTCTGTATGTCAAAGGCTACGCCCGTCATACAGAGCCTTTTTGCATGCGTTAATAACAAACCTGTGGCCATTATGGCTAAAACCTTCATATAAAATAAGAATAATCAACAAAAAGACTTAAATTAAAAGGTTTTATTCACAAAATGGTATTATATTTGTATTCAAACTTATGAAACCAAATTTTATATTTAAATTATGACAATAGGAATTATTATTTTAGTAATCGTAGTACTGCTTGCAATATGGTGTGTAAGCCTGTACAACAATCTTGTGAAACTGAGAAACAACCGTGAAAACGCCTTTGCCAACATCGACGTTCAGTTGAAACAGCGTCACGACCTGGTGCCGCAGCTTGTAGCAACAGTCAAAGGTTACGCAACGCACGAGCGTGAAGTGCTGCAAAAAGTAACCGAGGCACGCACAGCTGCCATGGGCGCAACAACAATAAACGACAAGATTAATGCAGAGAATGCTCTTACAAGTGCTTTGGCAGGGCTTAAAGTGTCACTCGAGGCTTATCCAGACCTGAAGGCTAACCAGAACTTCCTGCAGCTTCAGAATGAAATTGCTGATCTTGAAAACAAGCTTGCTGCTGTACGCAGATTCTTCAACTCTACAACAAGAGAGCTTAACAACGCCGTTGAGACATTCCCGTCGAATATATTTGCCAAGATGTTCAGCTTCAAGAAAGAGCCTATGTTCGAGGTTCCACAGGAAGAACGCGCAACTTACGACAAAGCTCCTGAGATAAAATTCTAACTTTAACTCTGAAATATAATTATGAGATATGTCGGAATGCACACCCAGATTGCGCGGAACAACAGACTGACATTTATACTGCTGCTGATGTTTCCTGTGATAATACTGGGCATGATTTGGGTATTCCTTGCGCTTGTAAACTATTTTGGAAACGGATACTATGACCAGTATGGCAACGTTGTTCATCAACTTGATGCCGCAACGGTTAACTATTATTTCATAAACACTATTCCATGGGTAATAGTCGGTGTCGGTATTTGGTTCGCAATAGCATATTTCGCCAATGCGTCAATGGTACGCGCGGCAACGGGTGCCCGCCCGCTTACGCGTAAGGAGAATCCCAAGATATATAATATTGTGGAAAATCTCTGCATGACTTGCAACATGGACATGCCAAAGATAAACATCGTTGACGACCCACAGCTTAATGCGTTTGCGAGCGGTATTGACAAAAAGAGCTATACCGTGACGCTTACTACGGGAATAATCAACAGGCTTAATGATGAAGAACTGGCTGGAGTTATCGGCCATGAGTTGACTCATATACGCAACCACGACACACGATTGCTTATAACAAGCATCATATTTGTCGGTATTGTATCAACAATAATGAGTCTGGTTATTCAGATGATGTACAATGCATTCTGGTTTGGAGGCGCAAGAGTACACAGATCTAATGATGATGAAGATAACCGTGGAAGCGGTGTATCAATAATAGTAATACTGCTCATCGGAGTAATATGTTGTGCTATCGCTTACTTCTTCACGCTACTTACTCGCTTTGCCATATCGCGTAAACGAGAATATATGGCTGATGCCGGCGGTGCTGAACTATGCGGCAATCCTCTTGCCCTCGCCTCTGCCTTGCGCAAGATATCAGGCGACCCTGGATTAAACAACGTAAAGCGTGATGACATAGCCCAGCTGTTCATAATCCATCCGCAGCATTTCGCCCCAGGCCTTATGAATTTCTTCAATTCACTATTCAGTACCCACCCTGATACAAAAAAGAGAATAGAGATACTTGAACAATTCTAAATTTCATTGAAATAAATTCTGTAATACATCACACATATTCAGAATATCTACCAGTAAATTTCAAACCAAAAGCCGTATCATGCTGACCCAGTACTGATACGGCTTTAAATTTTATAAAAATAATAATAATAAACCATCCGATTAAAATCAATAAATATTGACATATAAAATAGTTATCACAAAATAAAATTACAAAGAATTTGGCATCAAAAGCAGTTGCAGCATTAGCATAAAAGTTGCATCGAAAAATAATATGCATCCCTAATATGCCACAAACGATTTTAAACTATGCAATAAATATTGCATATAACGGACAATAAGTACACACTAAATAAAAATATATTCTATAATCCTTTTATGCCACAACACAACTAAAATAAATACAGAAATTGAGCTTTATTCGTGACGGATGTCCTTTCCCATTTATTACATTAATTTTCATCATCAGTCACATACGTCATATCAGCACACAACTCCCATTTATAACATAGCTCCCATTAGTAACATAAGTCGCACAAGTAACATAAGTCGCATGCCAGGAATAATATCATTCAAATAATTTGCCGAAGACTTCATGACAAGCTTAAAAGCTTGCCGACATAAAATAGAACTGTAAGAAACACAAAGACCATGCCGTCCGTTAAGCATTAGGCCTACAGCAGCGTAATACTTGGCGGACGGCATTATTTTATTCTATTGGTGTCCGCTAAAAATTGGTTGTAATCATATAAGTTGCTAAGCAATAGATATTTATATGTATTTTAACATATTGGGGCTTACTTTTTGTTAGAAATAATAAGCATAAGCATTAATGTGATTTTTATTACAAAAGCGGAGATTTTAAGCTCCTATATTGGCAATTTAATCATTTTTAGAATCAAATTCAGTTTTGCTATGTTCAGCAAAAGTTTTAGCGGACACCAATATTTTAAAACTGACATTGTTATCGTCGCCGTATTTTTTCTGAGGCTCCGCAACAAGGACTTCACATTTAGCATGCGCCAGAAGTATTATTATAACATCAACGTGAATAAAGCATGACATACACCACAGCTTTAGCAGCTGAATATAAGAATGTTTTTATCTGTAAACTAATTTAATCTCCCCAAAAAGCAACACCCGTCAGATAAAATGCCTATACCTGGCACTTAACTTCTTGTATCTTTTGTGGAAAAGTGAAGTAAATATTTAGGGCTGAATCCTGCAAAAGGAAACAGCCCTGTCTTAAAGATACGTAAAATTTTAATATACTGAAATGTTTTTCTTATACCAATATTCTGCGCAAAATATTAACGTATTTTTTCGCCCTTGCCATTCAGAATCACGCCATCTTCGTTATTATCTTTACAGAGGTAGGTATCATAACCGATGGCCTTTATATCGCAGTATGAAGGCGGCGTGATAACCTTTCCGTCAGCCGTCATCAAGCCATACCATCCGCCTTCAGCTTCATAACGCTTGCATTTAGCCATCCTTTCTACCGGCTGTGGATCAGTTTCTTCAGTTTCGCTTGCCAATGTACCGTTATCATTATAGGTTTTCGAGGTGATATAGCGCAAGTCGTTTGTTTCGTATGTAAGATAGCTTACATCATTGACATAAAAATCATTGATGAGTTTTCCGCTTAAACTATACCGCTGCATGATGTGGTTGTCTAAGGTCACGCTGATATAATCGTCATTAACCCATATATAACCTTTCAAGTATGGGATGACGGTGTTCAATGCACTATCCAATACACACTTTCCGTCGCCATTATCAACTATCCAATATTTTCCGGAAGGGAAAATTGAAAAGTATTCAGGTTTTAATACCAATTTGCCATGTTTGTCAATCATTCCGAAGCGGTCGAGGCGGTCATTGCTTATTACACAAAGGTTGTTATGGAATACATAACCCTCACAGTCTGGAATATAAGGAATCTTAGGGTCGATTACCACTTTGCCTGTAGCATCAATAAACTTAATCCAGCCGTCATCATCAACAGCAGCAAGTCCGTCGGAGAATACCCAGGCATGATCATACTGAGGCTTAATGACTGGCTGACCCGTAAACTTATTGAAATAACCTCGTTTTTCACCATCGCTATAACATACAAGAGAGTCCATACCCAAAGGTTTTGCAATCCACTTTATGCCTGTAATGGTTGTCTCCCCATCAATTGTCTTTACGAAACCATCCTCGCCATATTTAATATAAAACATCGCGTTACGTGACAAATATTGCTGGTCATAATATGAGTCGTCTAAATATTTGTCTATTTCCAATGCATCATACACGGCTTCACATAAAGCAGAACCTGCAGCTGCTGCAAACACAATCATAATAAAAGCGAAACAGCTACCTACAACACGACGGAGGAATTTTCCATATTTGGAGTCGTCCCTCATTCCCAATATTACTGTAAACCAATTGGCTATGCCTGTCAAAAGAGCTGTCAGGCCATGCCAAAACAAAATAAAAGCTCTTTTCATTGATGTTATCTTTGTTTTCATTTTTCTTCCTCCTCATCAAAAGCCTTATCGGCCATATTTGTATATATAGATTGAAGTTCTTCTGTTGACATTGACTCTGCACGCTCTTTCGCCTCATGCTTAAAATTTGAAAGACAGGTAAAAAAGCTCATACGGGTATTGATGTCCTTTTTCATTGATGAACGTGTACCCTCGTTGTCATAATCAAAATTTCTGGAATTACGGATTGAAAGTTTCATGGCCACTTCTACAGAGTTCTGATTGGCACCCATATAGGTGAACGTCCATCCCTCGCCACGTAATCGCTCTACAAGTTCTTTTATTGTCTTGCCGTCATACTCACGTGAGGCATTCTCCATGCCATCTGTAATAATGGTAACAACAACTACATAGTCATCAATGGTCTGAACATATTTGCGTAAAGCTGTCAGTGTTATTCCCATTGCATCATATAACGGTGTGGTGCAGCAGGGCTGAAAGTCCTCTATCTTAAGAGGATGTGATTCTGCCACTGGTGTCTTGTCAAATACATACCTGGTATCACAACTACAGAACGTCACCAAGGATACAAAATGGTCTTGTGTCTCGGCAAACTGCTCCTGAGCCTTCTTGATACCTGCCAGAGTCTCGTTGAAACCATCAACTGCCGCCTGGCGAATACACTCCATCGAACCGCTACGGTCGAGGATAATCACATTGAAGACTTGAGTCTTCTTCATCTTGTTATTGTCTTTTTGTTTCATTTTTATATTCTTGTTTAAATCTACTACATGCCGGATAATCCGATAATTAAAAACGATTATAAAACATTATTATTTTTGCTCTTTAGGATAACAGACAAGTCTTAAACCAAGCGAACCCATTTTGACGTTTGCATGGTAAACGTCATATGCATCGACACCAAGTTTCTTTTTCTCTGTTTCAAAACTGCCCCCCATAACAAAAAACAAAGGATCAGGACCACTGATTGTCCATTCGGACACATTGCCAATCATATCATATACGCCTAATTTATTGGGCTGTTTCAGCTTGACAGGATGAGTGGTATTACCTGAATTCTCTTTATGCCAGCTCATACTATCTTCATAATATGAGGAGGCATCAGAGTCAAAAGATCCAAGATAGGCAACATACAACCATTCAGGATAGGATTGGATATAGAAATCAATTCCAGAGATAGAGTCCAGTTTTTGAACAAAATCAATACATTCTACCAAATCTACATTCTCAACAGGACAAATAACACTGTCTTTGTTGACAGAAGGATTGTTCCCCATTACTGCTGTCCACAGTTCCTGAGTAACTTCAGTTTCACCAATATAAAAATCCTTCAGATTTATGGCTTTCTTTAGTCCTTCACATTTAATCTGCCCTCCATTAACACCAATCATTTTAAATTTAATGCCATTCACAATTAATGTGGTATCTGCAGGACGTTCTCTGCTATCATCAGGATAAATCGTCGTTTCGTCAAATGGTGAATTCATAAGGTAATATCCGACGATAATACAGCCTAACAGTAGAATAATGGCAGCAATGACCCAGAAAGTGGTTTTAATGTTTCGTTTCATATTTCTTTTTCTATTTTTGTTGTCTGATCTGTAGATAATACCCGAAAGCAACTGCAAAAAACTTCTTCATTGTAATATACCCTAATACGTGTCGGGCGCAACTTCTAAGTTTGTTATTATTGTTTCTTTTGCCTGTTTATGAAAATTATACAGGAATGGTAACCATGCAAGAACATTATTTTATCAGAATTTTTTTGCTATGATTGCCAATCCGGACAATATACAATCCTTTTGACAGATTCTCCACTCTATCCGTTTTTCCGGAGAAGACCATCATGCCGTTGTCTCTGTACACCGTTATATTTTCCATTTCATCCAGACTAATTGCTCCATTGCCGATATGGATTTTTGGCATTTCCATAACAACATCTGATATGCCGCTAACGCTTTCCTTTTTGGCCGTCATTTTGTAATACAAAGCCTCCAACTGTCCGTTTACCCACTTTTCCTCACTTTCATTCCAAGTAAAGGCAGCTACATAAAAGTCGCCTAAAGCAATTGAACCGTCTCCTTTCATTTTCAATACCCAAGAATCAGTCCAGTCGTCAGTATCTTCATCAAATACATATATTGCATACAACGGGCTGTCGTTATCTGTGTATTTCAGAATATTGTAATACGAAACATCTATTTTGGCCGTGCCGTCACCATTGTCATGCAGTTTGAAACCTCCGTCATTATATTGCGTCAGATCTTCACCAAACATGGATGTGATATAATATATTCCGTCTTTTTCTTCTATTGTCATTTCAAAGTTATCCTGATATTCTTCCGTAGGATTGCTTTCTACATGACTTGATGAAACTCTATAATGCCCAGACCACAACGTAGGTTCTCCTACATTTTTCTCCAATACGGTTATTGTACATACAGCCGCAAGGTTGTTGGAAGTGGTGGCAATGATATTTGCCGTGCCGGCCCTCATTGCCGATACAAGTCCATTACCGTCGACAGTGGCAACACCTGTATTGTCGCTTATCCATGTTATGGTCTTGTCTTCTGCATCAGATGGATTTACAGTGGCTGTCAGCTGCAATGTTTCACCTTCAGTAAGTGAGGCATTCTTTTTGTCGAGTATAATCGACTCAGGCTTTACAGACTCTTTCACAGTGATTGTGCAAGTAGCTTTTTCGCCGCTGCCGTCATTAGCCTTACATGTTATTATGGCGTTTCCTGCCGACTTCGCCGTAACGAGACCATTGCCCGAAACTGTTGCTACAGATGTGTTATCAGAAGTCCAACTGACACTCTTATTAGTTGCAGAACTTGGACTGACACTGGCATTAAGCTGAACATTTTCTCCAACATTCAGAGTGGCAGATGTCTTGTTCAATACGATGTCAGATACATATACGGTTGCAGATTCTACCGACACTTTACAAGTAGCATATTTTCCGCTGCCGTCTGCTGCACGACAAGTTATTGTGGCAGTTCCTGCAGACTTTGCCGATACCAGGCCGTTGTTGACTGTTGCCACTGAATTGTTGCTGCTCGACCAATTCACGTTCTTATTCGTGGCATTTGTCGGATAGACAGAGGCATATAACTGATATGTGTTGCCATCTTTCAAACTTATAGACGATTGATTTAGCGATACACTCGTCACGCTCACTGTTGACGATTTAACGGTAATGGTGTAATAGAAATCCATTGTGCGATAAAAACCGTCAATAAAATAACTGCATTTAAAATATACCTTGCATGAAGATGTCGCCTTAAGTCCCTTGACAGTAGCATTATAGCGCGTGGAGCTTGTCACTGTTGCATACGAGTTATTCTCGGAATACCATTGGTAAGTGACACCCGTCGACTGCATAAGAGTACGTTTATAAGTATCAGCTAACTCAATGGTCACAGTATAACCCTCATACACCGAAGCCTCTCCGGCTTTTGCCGATGCATTAATCTTTTGCACTGTGGTAAAGAAAAACAAGACCAAAAGAATCATGGTCTGCAGATGTGTGTAAGTTGTTCTCATTGTTATTGTATTTCGTTGATTGTTTATCATTAAAATTTATTATCTCGCTCTCTTCAATGCATACTCAGCCTTTCTCATGTAGTCTTGCGCACGCTCTCTTGCAGACCTTGCCCTCCGGGCATAATCTTCTGCTTTTTCTGTAGCATTTTTTGCACGCCGCTGATAAGCATTCACATTATCATAATTTTTTCGTTTTGAATAGTACTCCGCTTCCCTCAGATAACCTTGAGCCTGACGATTGTAATAGTCTACTTCACGTTCATATCTTAATGCCTGATTTGTATAATATTCAGCTTCACGTTGATACGATTGTGCCTGTTTTATGTAATATCCGTTTTGTGCATTTAGCGACAAAAGGGCAAACGAAATAAATATTATCGAAATAAACCGTTTCATTTTCTTTTCAATTTATTGAGTAAATAAGCAGATGCAAAATCTAAAGCTGTGATGATATGTGAAACAATATCTGCAGCAGTTTCATCAGGGCTTGTTTTATGATCATAGTTCAAGGAAACACTACCACAGTCAAGTTTAACAACTTTGATGAATTTTACGCTTCTGTTAGTGTCATTTATTGCCTCTGATAATTGTGTTACGTCATATCCGTCAGCTTTGACAAGGTGAGGAATACAAAAGCGTATCATTCCATCATCCTTTCCCGTAATGTAGAAGAAATTCCGTCCGTTGTACATAAAATGCCAACCCATTGAAGGTATTATTTCTGCATTACCACATTTCTTTATAATCTCATTAACTATTTCTTCTTGTCTCATATCCAATTTATTTGTTATTCCTTTATGACATATGAGCATCTTTTGTAACCTATTCTATCAAAAAAAACTGCACCGAATCAATATTTTTGATTCGGTGCAGCGAAATTCATATTTAAATGATTGATATTTCAATAATTACGTTTAAGCCTAAAATAGTGATAATGGCCGTTTCAACACAACAAATTCATTTCAGACGCAAATTTTAATTGTTGATATTATTGTATCTTTGATTGTTTATAAAAAATAGAGCCAATGCAAGTAATCAATCCATATAAAAGAATCAATCCAACATTATAAATGCCGCCCAATAGAATGGATCGGGATATTTTTCTCGTATTATTGACTTTGCCTGCTCAAATGCCTTACGCTTGTTCCACTGACATTGCCTGGAAACGAGTTGCTCGTAGAATGTTATCATAAACTCTGTTGCCACACTGTCGCTGACATTCCATAGAGACATAACCATGGTGCCGACACCGGCTTTCTTGAATGCGCGTTGTAGACCATAAAGTCCTTCAGAAGTTGCCTTGCCTTGACCAGACTGACAGGCAGACAACACAACCATCTCTGTTTTACCCAAATCAAGACGTGCAATATTGTTGGCTGTAAGGACGCCGCTCAATACGCCATCAGGCAGTTTCTTACCCAACCATGCTGCATTGGCGCCAGAGAGGACTATGCCCGACAAAGACATAGCATCGGAATATCCCTTCAGATAATCAACCTTTTCAGCCCGGTCGGGGGTATAATAAAATCCATGAGTAGCAATTTGCAACACTTGCGGAGCGTTGCCGTTCATACTGAGGAATGACTCTTCGGTTCCCTCCATTCCCATTCGTGGCGTAACATCCCATTGCTTGGCCTTCAACAATGATGCTATCTGTACAACCTCTTGTTTTGAACCTCGCAGTTCACGGAAAATGGAATCACCACGTATAATATCACCACGCATCACCAACAAATCAGATAATTCATATTTTCTCGACTCTTTTACCATCTCAGCAGGTTGCAAATCGTATTGCAATCCGCCATACAATATTGCCGACTGAGGCTTAGCGGACAATGTTACAGACTGTGCTTTTACGAGTTCACGTGCAGAAGATAATCTCACAAAATGATAATGACTACCCAATAGTGAACCATCAGCAAGAGGTAACGATTCTAATGACACCTGAAACAGCAAATGTGACGGAACATAATATACCGTTGCACCTTCTGCCACGTGACTTTTTAATGGCTCCCAAAGCAATTTTAAAATTTCTGGAGCATAATCCTTGTCATAATACATATCAGGGCGACTGATGCCAAGCGAATCTATCTGTCTTTCA
>OKVE01000571.1_pt1 | contig 13703 bp, 10 predicted proteins | sample 1604781 | NCBI WGS metagenome assembly OKVE01 (sample SAMN01760918, study PRJEB22395) | human gut metagenome
TCTTGGTGCGATGGATCCGTATGAGCGCCGCCGTTTTATGGATGCCTATCGTGAACGGAACAATGAATTTTATTCGAAACAGCGTACTTTCAAAGAGGTGGCAGAATGGAAATATCAGCGTTATTTGCAGGATTATATGGCTTGTGTGGCAAGCGTGGACGAGAGTGTAGGAGAAATATTGGATTATTTGAAGCGTACCGGATTGGATAAAAATACGATTGTCGTTTATACTACAGACCAGGGGTTCTATCTGGGCGAGCACGGTTGGTTTGATAAACGTTTTATGTACGAGGAGTCTTTCGGTATGCCGATGGTAATGAGCTGGCCGGGACATATTAAGCCTGGAACGCAGGTAACAGGATTAACTCAAAATATTGATTTCGCTCCCACTTTTCTCGATATGTGTGGAATTGAGATTCCTGAAGACATGCAGGGAGTGTCATTTCGTCGGTTGGTAGAGGGAGAAAATACTCCACGAAACTGGAGGAAGTCACTTTACTATCACTATTATGAATTCCCCGGTTTTCATAGTGTCCGTGCACATTACGGTGTCAAGATGGAGCGCTATAAATTGATGCATTTTTATGTGGATGACAAGTGGGAACTTTATGATTTGAAGGAGGACCCGGCAGAAATGCATAATTTGTATGGTGAAAAAGGGATGGAGAAGGTTGCTGCAGAATTGAAAGCGGAACTTGCCCGCCTGCAGGAAGAATATGATGTTCCTGAATCTCTGTGTAAATAATGGTGCATATTTCGTGATGTATAAATGAATATTTAGAAATATAAATGTGGATAATATGATGAAAAGATTAAGTGGTCTGGTGCTGCTGTTGTGTTTGGCGAATTTCCTTTCTGCACAGGACATGCGTATGGATACTTATTGTAATCCTTTGAATATCGATTACACGTATATGATTTATAATTCGGATAAGAGTATCTCCTACCGTTCCGGTGCCGATCCTGCCGTGGTGGAGTTTCGGGGTGAATATTATATGTTTGTCACCCGTTCACACGGTTATTGGCGTTCCAGGGATTTGCTGAACTGGGAGTTTGTACGTCCGGGCAGGAACTGGTATCCGCAAGGGTGTAATGCTCCGGCGGCACATAATTACAAAGATTCGGTACTTTATGTGACCGGTGATCCTTCCGGTTCCATGAGTATCCTTTATACGGATAATCCGGCTTCAGGAAACTGGGAAGCTGTTCCGGCAATTTTGCATAATCTGCAAGATCCCGATTTGTTTATTGACGATGACGGTAAAGCGTATATGTTCTGGGGTTCTTCCAATGTGTATCCTATCAGGGGAATGGAACTGGACAAGAAGCGGCGTTTCATCAAGAAGGGAGAAACGAAAGAACTCTTCAATTTGGATATGCCTAAACATGGCTGGGAACGTTTCGGTGAAAACCATACGGATACTGTATTGGGCGGATATATTGAGGGGCCTTGGCTGACGAAGCATAATGGGAAATACTATATGCAATACGGTGCTCCGGGAACGGAATTCAATGTCTATGCCGATGGTGTTTATGTGGCCGATTATCCGATGGGGCCTTATACTTACCAAAAGCATAATCCGGTGTCCTACAAGCCGGGTGGTTATATGAACGGTGCCGGACATGGAAGTACCGTGCTTGGTCCTGGGGGGCAGTATTGGCATTTTGCTTCGATGTCACTCTCTATCAATGTGAATTGGGAACGTCGCCTTTGTATGTTTCCGGCAGGGTTTGATAAAGATGGCATTATGTATGTAGATACCCGTTTCGGAGACTATCCCCGTTATGCACCTGCCGTACCGGGCAAGGCTGGACAGTTCCGTGGCTGGATGTTGCTCTCGTATGGCAAGCCGGTGACGGCTTTTACTACAAAAGACGAATTTAAGGCAGATGCCCTAACGGATGAACTGACTAAAACTTTTTGGCTTGCCGAGGCTAATGACGAACGGCAGTGGGTGATGATTGATTTAGAGAAACCTGCTGATGTGTATGCTGTTCAGATAAACTATCACGATTATCAAAGTAATATGTACGGTCGCTACGAAGGACTCCATCACCGTTATCTCATCGAAGGTTCTCTTGATGGTGAGAATTGGGATATATTGGTGGACCGTAAGGAAAGTTATAGGGATACTCCGAATGATTATGTTGAACTGGCATTACCCAAGTCTGCCCGTTATATCCGTTATAAAAATATAGATATACCGACACCGAATCTGGCTATATCTGAACTTCGCGTCTTTGGATTGGGTACGGGGAAGGCACCGCAACAACCCAAAAAGTTGGTACTTGACCGCCAAGCAGACCGTCGTGACATCTCCATCCGTTGGGAGGCTGTGAAAGGTGCACAAGGTTACAACATACTTTGGGGCATTGCACCGGACAAACTTTACAGCTCTTGGATGGTCTATGATAAGACTGATTTATTGATGAAAACCCTTACTGCTGATCAGGATTATTATTTTTGTGTGGAGGCTTTCAATGAAAATGGTGTATCTTTACGTTCGGAAGTTAAACATGTAAAATAAATAATAAGATGAAACGTATAATCGGCATCCTTTGTGGATTATTCTTTTTCTTGTTTTCGTTTGCACAAGAAACCTTTCAAAAGGAAACTTATATCTCTTCCCGTGGAGATACATTGTTGTATCGTTTGTTGCGTCCAGAGGTGATGAAACCTGATGAAAAGTATCCTTTGGTGCTTTTCCTGCATGGTGCCGGAGAGCGTGGCAATGATAATGAGAAACAATTGGTTCATGGTGGGCAGATGTGGCTTAATCCTGTAAACCGCGAAAAGTATCCGGCGTTTATTTTGGCTCCGCAGTGTCCTGAAACCGGATATTGGGCATATACGGAGCGCCCTTCATCTTTTGCTCCGGCAGATATGCCGTTGGAAGTGCCTGTTTCTCCTATTTTCCGTACGTTGAAAGAGTTGTTGGATTTCTATCTGGCCATGCCGCAGATAGACAAAGACCGTATCTATGTTATGGGACTTTCTATGGGAGGAATGGGTACATTTGACATGGCTGTCCGCTATCCGGAGATTTTTGCGGCAGCAATACCTATTTGTGGAACAGTGAATCCGGCACGGTTGAAGGCTGGCAAATCGGTCAAGTTCCGTATTTTTCATGGAGATGCGGATAATGTAGTAACTCCTGAAGGATCGCGTGCAGCATATCGGGCCTTGAAAGCTATTGGTGCCGATGTGGAATATATTGAATTTCCTGGTTGTAATCATGGTAGTTGGAATCCGGCTTTCAACTATCCTGATTTTATGGAGTGGCTGTTTAATCAGAAGAAAAAATGATGAGAATATTGTCTGTTATCGGAGCGCTCTTTTTAGGGGGCGCTTTTTTAACTTCTTGCACCACTTCCGGTCGGGTAAGTACTTTTGTGGTATTGCCGGATACGCAGACTTATCTGGAGCAATGTCCGGAGGTCTTCGATTCGCAAGTGGACTGGTTGGTTGCCAACCGTAAGAAAATAGATGCCGTGTTCCAAGTGGGAGATTTGACACAAGATAATTCTCCGGTGGAATGGGCATATATGCAGAAAGCTTTTCATCGTGTCAGCCAAGCAGGAATACCTTATTCTGTCGTATGGGGAAATCACGATATTGGCAGTAAACCCGGTAAGTTTTCGGACATACATAACACTGCAATGGCCAACAAGTATTTTCCTCTTTCCGGCTATAAGCGGAAGAGCTATTGGGGAGGTAGTGCAGATGGAAAGACATTGGATAACTATTACATAAACCTTAGGTCGGGCGATACCGATTGGCTGGTCTTGAATCTGGAATTCGGGCCTTCTGATGAGGCTCTGCAATGGGCCGATTCCATAGTGGGTATTCATCCGGATAAGCTTGTCATATTGAATACACACGCCTATTTGTATTGTGACAGTACGTTGCATGACGGGAAAGACTGGTGGCGCCCTCAAGGATATGGCATCGGCAAAGAGTCTGGGCGCACAGTGAACGATGGTGCTGGAATCTGGGAGAAATTGCTTCTCAAACATCGCAATGTGATAGCTGTCTTTTGTGGGCATGTCTTGAAAAGCGGAGTCGGCACGCTGGTCTCTATAGGGAAAGAGGGAAATAAAGTGTATCAGATGCTGGCAAACTATCAGCGTGGTGTGGAAGGCAGTAGATTGGGAGGTGAGGGCTACTTACGCATTGTAACTTTTAACCGGAAGACAAGGGAGATAGATGTGAAGACCTATTCGACTTGGAATAAAGCCTACCACCCCTCCGAACATCATAACTTTAAGTTCAGAGAGGTGGACTTTGACGAATATCTGCGCTGAGACTTAAGTCCTTTCAGCGTAATCTCCGTTACTTTTTATCAGTTCTATCAGCTTTTCTACCGCCTCTTCTTCGGGAATGTTCTTTTCGATGCACTCCTTCTTTTTGTAGAGGCTGATTTTGCCTCGTCCGGCGCCTACATAGCCATAATCAGCATCGGCCATTTCTCCGGGACCGTTGACAATGCATCCCATGATTCCTATCTTGAGTCCTTTCAGATGGCCGGTGGCTGCCTTGATACGGGCAATGGTACTTTCCAGGTCGTAGAGGGTGCGTCCGCAGCCGGGACAAGAGATGTATTCGGTCTTGCTGGTACGTACACGTCCGGCTTGCAGGATACCGAAAGCAGTGGCATCCACTACTTTGCCGCTTATGGTTTCTCCTTGGTTGAAGAGAAGGATACCGTCACACAGACCGTCGAAGATGAGTGCTCCCATGTCTGCCGCCGCTTTGATTTGCAGATTTTCCAATTCGCTCTCTGCGTAGTGTTCAAAGAAGACTACCGGATTCTTCAGGCCTTCCTTCATCATCTGGTGTACCAGGGCGCGTTGTTCTCCCAATCGGTTGGGATGATTGCTTTGCGAAATCAATACGACTTCCGGATGATACTTCAGGCAGGCGATGGCTTCGTCATTCAGCCCCATATACGTGATGAAGAGGAATTTCAAGGAAGCGCCGCAGCTGCTTAGGAAAGGAAGCTGGTCTCCTTTAAAGGCAGGCCAGGCATTGTCCGGTTCCGTTCTGCCGTTACTGTGCTCCATCCAGACATCGGCATCGATGATGCATTGCATGCCTTCCGGAAGTTGTTTAGGGATGGAACGTCCCGTATAGATATAGTCCGGCATGAATTGCGGATTGAAGTCCATGTCCCCGTCTAAGCGTGCGGCAATGACCACGGGCAGATTGTCTCCGCCGATATTGTGTACGGCGGCAGTCTCGCGGCGGGTGGGAGAGAGATAATTGAATTCCGGCACATCTGCTCCGGGGATATAAGGATGGTCGTGGCGCTGCACGATATAGTCCACCAATTTGCGGGCTACGGGGATTTCCGCCTCCGGAGCTTCGCTCAGGGAAACCCGGATGGTGTCACCCAAGCCGTCTGCCAGCAGGGCGCCGATGCCCAAGGCCGATTTGATGCGTCCGTCTTCTCCGTCTCCGGCTTCCGTTACACCGAGATGCAGCGGGAATCGCATACTTTCCTGCTCCATGACGGCTGCCAGCAAGCGTACTGTCTTTACCATGACCACTGTATTGGATGCCTTGATGGAAATGACCACATCCGTGAAATTCTCTTGTACGCAGATGCGCAGAAACTCCATACAAGATTCCACCATGCCTTCCGGTGTATCGCCATAGCGCGACATGATGCGGTCGGATAATGAACCGTGGTTTACGCCGATGCGGATGGCAGTATGGTTCTCCTTGCAGATGTTAAGGAAGGGTACAAAGCGGTCGTGTATCTTCTGCAACTCCTGGGCATACTCTTCATCGGTATACTCCAGATGCTTGAAAGTACGTGCTGCATCCACATAGTTTCCCGGATTGATGCGGACTTTTTCTACATACTGCGCTGCTACGTCCGCTACCTTCGGGTTGAAGTGAATGTCGGCCACAAGCGGCACCATATATCCGTCCTGGCGTAGGCCTATGTTGATATTCATCAGGTTTTCAGCCTCTTTGATGCCTTGGGCCGTGAGGCGTACATACTCTCCTCCGGCGTCGACAATACGTTTGGCTTGCGCCACACTGGCTTCTGTGTCCTGCGTAGCGGTGTTCGTCATACTTTGTATGCGGATAGGATTGGAGCCGCCCATAGGGGTGGCTCCGATGTTTACTTCTGATGTTTCCCGTCGGGAATAGTTAAATAGATCCACGATGATATTTACAGTTAAAGGATTAAAAGATTTACGATTGGACGATTTACGATGTACGATTGAAGATACCAAGAAGTAATTTCAATCGTACATCGTAAATCGTCCAATCGTAAATCAATTGGTTTTGTATTCGTACTTCACCTCCTTCAAGTCCTCATTTGCCTTGACTATTTTCTTTTTCAGCCCTTCTTTATAGGCAGCGAATGTTTCAGCCAATGAGGAATCGCTCAGTGCCAGCATCTGTACGGCAAGGATGGCAGCGTTCATGGCACCATTAATGGCAACGGTGGCTACCGGTATGCCCGGAGGCATCTGGATGATGGAGTAAAGGGCGTCTACGCCATCGAGTGCGGACCCTTTTACGGGAACCCCGATTACCGGCAGTGTGGTGTTGGCAGCAATGACGCCGGGCAGGGCGGCAGCCATACCGGCAGCGGCAATAATCACTTTAATGCCGCGTTGACGGGCATTCTTGGCAAATTCCTCCACTGCTTCCGGTGTGCGGTGGGCAGAGAGAGCGTTCATTTCGAACGGTACATGCAGGTCATTGAGCAATTGCGCGGCTTTCTCCATAACGGGGAGGTCGGAAGTGCTACCCATGATGATGCTAACGATTGGAGACATGAATCTTTAAATTATTAAAGGGTTAATTTTATAAGGGTTAGGGATTAACGATTAGGGGTTAGGGACTGCGCTATCATTCCGTCCGGTGCTAATCGCTAACCCCTAATCCTTTCATTTCATTCGTTTATCAGCGCTTTGTAGGCTTCGGCATCCAGCAGGCTGTCGAAGTCGGCATCAGCGGCGGGTTTGATTTTGATGAGCCAGCCTTCGCCGTATGGGTCCTGGTTTACCAGTTCCGGCTGGTCGGCAAGGGCTTCGTTTTGCTCCAGAATCTCACCGGCTACGGGCAGGAAGAGGTCTGATATGGTTTTTACTACTTCGATGGTACCGAACACTTCGTCGGCAGCCAATGTTTCACCTTCGGTCGGGATGTCGACAAACACAATGTCACCCAGTTGCTCTTGTGCATAATCGGTAATACCTACATAGGCTACATCACCTTCCAGGCGAATCCATTCGTGTTCTTTGGTGTACTTTACATTAGTCGGGAAGTTCATGATCATTAGTTTTTAAGGGTTGATACTATGTAAATTAAAAGTTGAAAATTAAAAATTAAACAAGGCTCTTAAAAGAGGAAGATTCGGAACAGTATGTTGCTCAGCGGGTGGAGTACCAGCAACGAGCAGATAAGCCCTACGGCAAAGCCTCCCATAACTTCGCCCAGTGTGTGGTGTCGCAGGATGATGCGGGCGGTGCCCAGCACGCCAGCCACCAGTATAAAGAGGCATAGCCACCATACGGGATTGTAGCTGAACAAGGCGCTGAAAGCTACCAGTCCGCCAATTACGGCTCCGGCGCCTGCCATGTGTTCGCTCAGTTTCCATTTTAAGTTGACAATGACGCAGATTATCATCACTACCAGGGCGGAGAGTATGATACCGGTCATGTACCACGGGATATTGAGCCGGTGCATCATGAGCAGGCAGAATACATAAGAAGTGATGGTCAGAATAAAGGGAATGTATCTCCTTTTTCGTTCCACCAGTTCTTCCGGACTGAAACCGTTGATTTTGCGGAAGATGAAGATAGTCAGTGTAGGCATCAGGATGGTGAAGCAATACACCACGCCCAATACTATCAACTTGTACTGCAACGGCATGATGCGCAGGTACGAGAATATAAACAGAACCAGAAATGCCAGGAAAGGGATGGAGAACGGTGTGAATACCGCCGAAATCACTTTCGCTGTTCTGATTAAAGTTTTATCTGCTATAATATGCTCTTCCACAACCTAATTTTATTTACGATTTGACTATTTACAATTTACTATTTGAATGCACTAATCTTTAAACCTTAATCCCTAATCGCTCATCCTTTTCTCTCATCTTCTCAGTCTTGCCACGGGGATATTCATCTGTTGGCGATACTTTGCCACCGTGCGGCGGGCTATGGGATAGCCTTTCTCCTTCAGCAGCTCGGTCAGTTCGTCATCGGTCAGAGGCTTTTTCTTGTCCTCGTTGTCAATGCACTCTTTGAGTATCTTGCGTATTTCGCGTACAGACATCTCTTCGCCGTCTTCGGTTGTGTAGCCGTCGTTGAAGAAGAATTTCAGCGGGTAGATGCCGTAGTTGGTCTGTACATACTTGCTGTTGCTCACACGGGAGATGGTCGAGATGTCCAACCCGGTGCGTTCGGCAACATCTTTCAGAATCATGGGGCGGAGTAATGACTCGTCTCCTTCGAGGAAGAAAGGACGTTGCAGGTCTATGATGGCCTGCATGGTAGTCATCAGCGTATTCTGGCGTTGCTTCACGGCATCGATGAAACCTTGTGCGGCATCCATTTTTTGTTTGAGGAACATCATGGCTTCGCGGGACTCCTTAGACTGATTGGCCCGGTTCTTGGTGTGTTCTTCCACCATCTCGGTGAAGTCGCGGCTCATGCGCAATTCCGGTACGTTGCGGTTGTTCAGTGTCACGTTGATGGTACCGTCGTCATAAGTGTCTACCAGGAAGTCGGGCACAATCTGCTGCATGTTCTTGCCGATGGCTTCGCCGAGCGAGGCACCGGGACGGGGATTCAGCTTGCAGATTTCCTTAACGGCTTGTTGCAGGGTATCTTCGCTGATACCTAATTTCTGCATAATCTTGTCCCAATGCTTGCGGGTGAACTCTTCGTAGCACTGGGTAAGAATATCTTCTTCTATATAGTATTGTGGAGGCGAGGGCATGGGCCGTTGCGCTTCCTTACGTCGAATCTGGATGAGCAGGCACTCTTGTAGGGTGCGGGCGCCCAGACCGGCGGGGTCGAAGTCTTGTATAATCTTCAATACTTCTTCCAGCTCTTCGGGAGAAGCGTCGATACCGGCGTAGATGGCGAGTTCGTCGCTGATACTGTCCAGCGATTTGCGCAGCAGGCCATCGTCGTCCAGCGAGCCGATGAGATATTCGGCCAGTTCGCGCTGGTGCGGAGTCAAGTCCTGCTCGCCGAGCTGCTGGCGCAAGGTTTCATAGAAAGAGGTGGCGTCGGAGAAAGGAATTTCTTCTGCCTGCTCCCCTTTGCTGCGGTTGTTCTCCTGCAGCTTGTAGTCGGGGATATCGTCTTCGTTCAGATAATCGCTTAAAGAATCATAGCTAGTGTCTCCACCATCTTCTGAGCCGGTTTCCGCATCGGGTGTGTCGGGGTATTCGTCGCCAGGAGTATCCTCCTTACCCTCTTCCAGTGCCGGATTTTCCAGAAGTTCGGCACGTACGCGGTCCTCTAGTTCCACGGCGGGAAGTTCCAGCAGCTTTACCACCAGAATTTGTTGCGGCGACAGCGTTTGTATCTGCTGTTGCGCTTGGGTCTGTACTTGTCGGGAGCCTTGTGCCATATTTTTATAAATTATTCAATGCACTCATTGTGCATCTTCTTTCAGATATTTACCGCAAAAATAGTGAATAGTTCGATAACACGAAACCTCTCTGATGATATTTAACAAGAAAAGAGAAAACAAACTTTTGCCAATAGCTTGGCAAACTTTTGCCATGCCTATGGCAAGACTTTGCCAACGCGGTGGCAAAACTTTGCCAAAGGCTTGAAAAACGTTGGCAAAATAGTCTTCTGATTATGAACTATATAGATTAATCTCCTTTTTGTATTATCTTCTTTCAAAGATTATCTATATCTTTGTCCTATAACTACTAAAACAAGGAATGTTATGTTTGCTAAAGAAACGTATGTGCAGCGCAGGGCCCAGCTGAAAAAAACGATAGGCTCCGGAGTGTTACTGTTTTTGGGTAACGATGAACAAGGTTTGAACTATGACTCTTTCGGACAGAAAGCATCATAAGCATATATTTCCATACCGAAACCTTTAGCTATACGTGCCACATTACGTCCGACATTTCCATAGGCCAGAATACCAAGTTTCTTGCCTTTGAGCTCACTTCCAGTTTTGCCATTATAGAAACCTCTGCATGCATATACTAATAATCCGAAAACAAGTTCAGCCACAGCATTTGAATTCTGTCCAGGTGTGTTTTCCACAACAACATTTTTCTGTTTTGCATATTCCGTATCAATATTGTCATATCCGGCTCCGGCACGAACAACAATGCGCAATTTACCGGCAGCATCAAGTACAGTGGAATTTATCTTGTCAGAACGAACAATAAGTGCGTCAGCATCTTTTACAGCGTTCAACAAATCCTTAACATCTGTATATTTTTCAAGAAGCACCAATTCATTTCCGGCTCCTTCTATTTCCTTTCTTATTCCATCTACTGCAGCTGCAGCAAACGGCTTTTCTGTTGCAACTAATACTTTCATAATTTCATGATATTAAAAAGACTCACCACAGATTACACAGATTATCACAGAGTTTAATCATAAAAACAATCTGTGCAAATCTGTGTAATCTGTGGTGAAAAACAATATTATTAATGAAGTTTCTCAAATTCCTGCATGCAGTCAATCAAAGCCTGCACACTTTCCTTCGGCATGGCATTGTAGCAGGATGCACGGAATCCACCTACAGAACGGTGTCCCTTGATACCTACCATACCTCTTTCGGTAGCGAACTTCAAGAAGTCAGCTTCCAATTCCTTGTATTCGGGAGCCATCACAAAGCAGATGTTCATGCGTGAACGGTCTTCTTTGGCAGCCGTACCTACAAACATTTTGTTACGGTCAATTTCGGCATACAGCATATCGGCCTTTTCGATGGCACGGCGTTCCATTTCCTTCACGCCACCCTCTGCCTTAATCCAGCGCAATGTCTGCAGGGCTGCATAGATGGGGACAACGGGAGGAGTATTGAACATAGAGCCGCTGTCCACATGCGTCTGATAGTTCAGCATGGTCGGGATATAGCGGGATACCTTACCCAGCGCGTCATTCTTCACGATGACGAATGTAACACCGGAAGGAGCCAGATTCTTCTGCGCACCACCATAGATACAGATATATTTGGATACGTCGATGGGACGGGAGAAAATATCAGAAGACATATCGGCCACCATCGGAACGTTTACATCCAAATCCTCTTTCAGTTCCGTACCGTAGATTGTATTGTTGGTAGTGATGTGGAAATAGTCTGCATCAGCAGGCACTGTATAGTCCTTCGGAATATAAGTATAAGTAGATTCAGCGGAAGAAGCGACTTCAACTACTTCACCGAATGCCTTAGCTTCTTTCATGGCTTTCTTGGCCCATACACCCGTATTCAGGTAAGCAGCTTTCTTTTCAAGGAAGTTGAAGGGTACCATGCAGAATTCCAAACTGGCACCACCGCCCAAGAACAGTACCGAATATCCTTCGGGGATATTGAGCAATTCTTTGAATAATGCCACAGCTTCGTCCACAACGGGTTGGAAGTCTTTGGCACGGTGGCTGATTTCCATCAGTGAGAGGCCTGAGCCATTGAAATCAAGAATAGCTTGTGCCGTATTCTCAATCACCTCACGAGGAAGGATAGAAGGTCCTGCATTGAAATTATGCTTTTTCATTTGAAGTTTGTTTTGGTTATACAATTTCGTTCATTTTGTGTCTTTCGACATGGCGAAATTACGGAATTATTTCTGTATTGCAAATCTTTCCTTATAAAAATCCTTCTTTATGGCGCATTTGCCTTACTTTTTATTGGTATATACAAGAATTATACACCAATCTGTTATGTATACTTACCAAAAAAGGTGTTAAAAGGTAAACTGAAAGAAAGAAGCGGAAATAACTTTCTACTATGAATAAAAACTGAAAAGAAAGTGCATATTTATCAGAAACAAGCCATTCTCCTATGCTTAATAACATTCCCCGCCATGCTTAATAACATCAGTCTACCGGGCTTCTTCTATCAAGGTCTTCATGCCTTTGATTTTTTCTCCACGCAGCAGCGTGAGCAGTTGCTTCACCTTGCTGCGGCGAACTGCCACAAAAGCGTAGTGTTCTTTTACGTCCACCTGTCCCACATCTTCACGCGCCAATCCACCTTTTTTATATAAGAAGCCCACGATGTCCACTTTGTTAAGTTTGTCTTTCTTGCCTTTACCTATATATAAGGTAGTCCAGCGGGATTTGGCAGGCTTCGGCGTTTGTTCCGGCAGCCCGAATACGGGGATTTCTTCCGGAAGATAATCGGGCAAACGCTCTTCCGCATGGAGAAGCAGGAAGGACGAGCCGCGTGCCTCCCAGCGTGCCGTACGTCCGTTGCGGTGCGTAAAGGCTTCCTCGTTGACGGGCATGTGGTAGTGGACAACATTGTCGATGCCCGGAATATCCAGTCCGCGTGCGGCAAGGTCGGTGGACACCAGAACGGGACAACTGCCATTACGGAACTTATAAAGCGCCCGTTCGCGATCTTCCTGCTCCATGCCGCCATGAAAGGCGTCGCAGGGGAATTTCTTTGACTTCAAGTAGGCAGCCACGCGCTCCACACTCTCGCGGTAGTTCACGAACACCAGTGTAGAACGGTCGCCCAAGGTACAAAGCAGGCGGTACAATGTTTCCAGTTTATCTTTTTCGGGCGAAATGACCTTCTGTAAGTCAAGGCGATTGGAAACGGCTTCTTCCGAAAGGAAGTTCAGCCTGATGACTTGTGACGACGGTGCGTCACTGCCGGATACCGCTCCCCCTACTCCTGCAAATTGCGGGATCTCCTCGGCATCTGTTGCCGAAAGCAGCACGCGTTTCTGCAAGGCGGGCAGTTGCCCGATAACCTCTGCCATTTCGTCGTGGAAGCCGAATTCAAGACATTTGTCAAACTCGTCAATCACCAGTGTGGTGACAGAGTGCACCTCGAAGTTCCGTTTCCTCAAATGGTCGTTCATACGGCCGGGAGTACCAATGATGACAGCCGGATTGATGCCCCTCATTGTGCGATGCTCTTCCATTGCCGGGCGTCCGCCATAGCAGCTCATCGCCTTGAAGGGTACATTCATCGACTTGAATACGGTTTCTATCTGCAAGGCAAGCTCACGCGAAGGAACAAGCACCACTGCCTGCACGCCCTGCACATCCGCTTTGAGCGATTGTACCAGCGGCAACAGGAATGCCAGTGTCTTGCCCGAACCTGTGGGCGACAGCAGGACGAGGTCTTTATTGGATTGGTAAGCATCCCGCGCAGCCTCTTGCATCGGGGTGAGCTGTTCTATCTGTAAGTTGCGAAGTATATCGGATTGTTCCATAAATTTCTTTGAATTAATGGAGCAAAGATACGAAAAGATTATATGTTTGATGTACCGGACAATCCTTTTGATTAGCCTGACTATAAAAAAACTCCGGCAAGAGCCAAAGCCCGCCGGAGTTTCCTCACTATTTTACTATTATGTATCTTAACAATGCACCTTATCCGCCGAAGTTGTCGAACATCAGGTTCTGAGCCGGAACGCCGAGGTCGTCGAGCATCTTCTCAACGGCTTTGGACATCGGGCCGGGACCGCACATGTAGTATTCGATGTCTTCGGGAGCTTCGTGGTCTTTCAGGT
>OKVE01000573.1_pt1 | contig 13681 bp, 12 predicted proteins | sample 1604781 | NCBI WGS metagenome assembly OKVE01 (sample SAMN01760918, study PRJEB22395) | human gut metagenome
TGCGCCGTGCTGCCCGCCATGGCCGTATGCTGGGCATCACTCACCCGTTCCTGGTGGAGCTGGTGGAGACTGTCATCCAGTCCAGCGAGACCGCATACCCCGAGCTGCGTGAGCACGACGCCTATATCAAGAAGGTCATCGGCACCGAGGAGGCAAACTTTGCCCGCACCATCGACGCCGGCATGAACATCCTGAACAACATGATTGACGGTCTGGAAAAGGCTCACGAGCACCTGCTGAAGGGTCTGGACGTCTTCAAGCTGAACGATACCTTCGGCTTCCCCCTCGACCTGACCAAGGAGATCGCTGCGGAGCAGGGCATCGAGATCGACGAGGAGGGCTTCCACGCCGAGATGACCAAGCAGAAGGAGCGCGCCCGTGCAGAGCGCCTCAAGAAGAACATCTCCGGCTGGAGCGAAGACCTGTTCGGCACTCTGACCGCTGAGCCCACCGAGTTCGTCGGCTACGACACCCTCAAGAGCGACAGCGTCGTTGTGGCGCTGAGCGATGAGGAGACTCTGACCGACGCCATCGCCACCGACGAGCAGACCAAGGAAGGCGTGCTGGTCGTTCTCGATAAGACCCCGTTCTACGCTGAGATGGGCGGTCAGGCCGCAGACCACGGCGTCATCACCGGCGCTGAGTGTGTGCTGCGTGTGCAGGACGTCAAGAAGACCCCCAAGGGCTACTATGTCCACACCTGCACCCTCGAGAGCGGCATCGTCCATGTCGGCGACCATCTGACCGCCCGCGTGGATAAGGAATACCGCATGGCCATCGCCCGCAACCACACCGCTACCCACCTGCTGCAGGCAGCTCTGCGCGAGGTCCTGGGTGACCACGTCCATCAGGCAGGCTCCTATCAGGACGCTTCCATCACCCACTTCGACTTCACCCACTTCAGCGCTGTCACTCCCGAGGAGCTGGTCCGTGTGCAGAAGATCGTCAACGACAAGATCTTCGAGTCGATGAACGTCACTGTCAAGGAGATGCCCATCGAAGAGGCCAAGAAGCTGGGCGCTATGGCTCTGTTCGGCGAGAAGTACGGCAAGGTCGTCCGTGTTGTTGATATTGAGGGCTGGTCCACCGAGTTCTGCGGCGGCACCCACGTCAAGAACACCGCTCAGATCGGCGGCTTCAAGATCGTCAGCGAGTCCTCTGTTGCTGCTGGTATCCGCCGTATCGAGGCTGTCACCGGCCGCAATCTGCTGATTCGTGCCAATATGCAGGAAGCGATGCTGCACACTGTGGCTAACACCCTGAAGGCAAACAACGTCACCGCTCTGCCCGCTCGTGCGGAGGCTGTCATGGCTGAGAACAAGGCCATGAGCAAGGAGCTGGAGGACATCAAGGCAAGGGTCGCTGCTTCCAAGGTCACCAGCCTGTTCGACAACGCTGAGACCGTCGGCGACGTCAAGATCGCTTCCGCTTACTTCACCGGTACCTCCGGCGACACCCTGCGCGGCATGTGCGACACCATCCGTGACAATGCCAAGGCTGCTGCTGTGGCTGTTCTGGTGGGCAAGTCTGACGACAAGATCACCATGGCTGTTACCGTGACCAAGGACGCTCAGGCAAAGGGTCTGAAGGCCGGCAATCTCGTCAAGGAGATCTCTGCCATCGCAGGCGGCAAGGGCGGCGGAAAGCCCGACTTCGCTATGGCTGGTCTGAAGGATGAGACCAAGATCGACGAGGCTCTGGCCGCTGTCAAGAGCATCGTGGAGAAGCAGCTGGGCTGATTCTGGAATAAACCTCTCCGTCACGCCTGACGGACAGGCAGAATGATAGAAAATCTGGAAGGAGCGATTCCCATGGAAGATTGTCTGTTTTGCAAAATTGCAGCGGGGGACATCCCCTCGAAGAAGCTCTATGAGGACGAGCAGGTGGTGGCATTCTACGACATCGCCCCGCAGGCCAAGGTGCATTTCCTGGTCATCCCCAAAAAGCACATCCCCTCGGCCGCTGCGCTGACCGAGGAAGACGGCGCTCTGCTGGGCCATGTGTTTGCGGTCATCGCAAAGCTCGCCAGGGAGCAGGGCCTCGACAACGGCTACCGTGTCATCTCCAATGTGGGCGAGGACGCCGGCCAGACCGTCAAGCATCTGCACTTCCATGTTCTGGGCGGCGAGAAGCTGCCTGTCTGATTCCGAAAAAGTAAGGGAGATCGTTGAATATGGCTAAGACTTATACGCTGAATGTCGCGGGCCTGACCCGTGAGCTGACCATCTGCAAGGTGAACGACCACATGGACATTGCGGCCTTCATCATGCTGGGCGACGCCGAGCTGACGGTGGCTGCTGCCGCTGAGCTGCTCAAGAAATGCCCGGATTTTGACATCCTGCTGACCGCTGAGGCCAAGGGCATCCCGCTGGCTCACGAGATGAGCCGCCAGAGCGGCAAGCCCTACGTCTGCGCACGCAAGGGCGTCAAGCTGTATATGCCCGACCCTGTTGTCGTCGAGGACCAGTCCATCACTACTGCTGGCAAGCAGAAACTGGTCATCGACCGTAAGGAGCTGGACAAGATGAGCGGCAAGCGGGTGCTGGTCGTGGATGATGTCATCTCCACCGGCGGCTCTCTCAAGGCTCTGGACGAGCTGGCCGAGCAGACCCAGTGTACCATCGTGGGTCAGGCCGCCGTTCTGGCCGAGGGTGATGCTGCCCAGCGCAAGGACATCATCTTCCTCGAGCCGCTGCCTCTGTTCCTCCACTAAACCGATATGCGACGCCCGCTCTGCGCGTTCTGCCTGAGTGCGCTGGGTGTGTTAGCGTTGTGCTCATTTTTGCCGCAGATGGGGCTTTTGCTGCCGTCTGCGGCAATTTTTGTTGTCTTCTGCCTGCTGGTCTGGTGGAAAGGCGGGGCCGCGAGAGGGTATGCGGTCTGTCTGTTGTTGGGCGCAGTGCTGGGCGTCGGCATCATGGAGATGACCGGCGCACGGCTGGCAAAGATGCAGGACGCTTACGCCGGGAGAGACGTGACCCTCACCGCCGAAGTGGAGAGCACAGGCCGCGCTTACACGGCGGGCCGGGTGAGCGCCGTGCTAATGGTGGAAAAAGTGGACGGGGAAGCTGTCCACTTCCGGGTGGAGTGCGCCAGTCTGCCCAAATGTGAGGCCGGAGGCCGCATCCGGGGCCACTTTTCGCTGGATGTGCCGGATGCCACCCAGCGTCTGGACGACTACGCCGACGGCATTGTCCTCAGCGCGGAATATCTGTCCGGGATGCTTCGTCTTGGGCAGAGCGAGAGCTTCCGCGCCCGGACGGCTCGGCTCCAGGCGGCGCTGAGCCGCGCCCTGCGAAAAGGCATGGCCGAAAACACCGGCGGCGTTCTGGCCGCGATGGTGGTGGGCGACCGGAGCCATCTGACTTCGACTCTTCGCAGTGCCTACCGGGGCGCGGGGCTTTCCCATGTGCTGGTGGTGAGCGGCCTCCACGTCACCATCTTCTGCGGCCTGCTGGATGCTCTGCCCCACAAGGAGCGGGAGCGCAGCCGGGCTTACCGCCGGATGCGGTCGGTGCTCCGGGCCGGGACGGCCCTTCTGCTGGTGGGCATCACCGGCGCGACGCCCTCTGTCCTCCGGGCGGCGGTGGCGGTCTGGGTCAGCTCCCTCGGCGTCTGGGTGGGAGGCCCGGCGGATACGCTCACCTCGCTGGGCGCGGCAGGCGTCCTTATGTGTCTGGGCAACGGGTACGCGGTCTATGACGTGGGCTTCGAGCTGTCGTTTGCGGCAGTGATGGGAACACTGGCCGGTGCTGAGTGCGCAGGGCGTGGGCGGGAACGCTATTACGATAGAAAGAAGAAACGGAAAAGCCGCCGCGAGAAACCGCCCCGCGCGGTGCTCCTTTTCCGGCGCTTTGCGGGCGGCGTGTGGGACTCGCTCTGCGTCTCCCTTTGTGCATCGGCGGCGACCTTCCCGGTGCTGGTGCTGCGGGGGATGAGCACAACAGTCTGGGCTGTGGCGTCGGGCGTGGCCGTCCTCTGGCTGGTGGGGCCGATGCTGAACTTCGGCCTCGGTGCAGCTCTGCTGGGTCTGGCCGCAGAGGGCTTGCCTTTGTTTGAGATCATCCGCCGCCCGGTGGCCTTCTGTGCCGAAGGGCTGGCATGGCTGGTGAACGAGTGGGCTTTCCGGGTGTCCGTTCTGCCGGGAGCGTCCCTCTGGTTTGATGGGACCTATGCCGCACTGGTGTGTCTTGTGCTGATCCTGCTCTGCGTAATGGCAATGCGGCGGCACATCCGACTCCGGGTAGCTCTGCCGACGGTCATTCTGCTGGCAGCGCTGGCTATCGGGCTGGAAACGGCCCTGAGCTGGAACGTGGTGAACATCGAACTCGTGGGGACCCGGGCTGCGCCTGCCGTCGTCATCACCCAGAGGGAGAAGGCAGTCGTCCTCTTCCGGGGCAGCAGCATCACCCGGCGGGCGGTGGAAAGCCAGCTGGAAAAGCGGGGCGTAAAGACGGTCGAGCTTCTGGTTGACCTGCGGATGCAGCCGGAAGAACCCTGCCGTATCGAAGCCCAAAAGCGCATCAATGCCGCTGCTCTGGCCGAGAACACCACCCGCCGTGCTTCCTGCGGCGAAGTGGATCTGGAACTTTTCCGCACCCGGCAGGGCTGCATTCTGCGGATGCATGTCGGCGGGCAGAGGTTCATCACCCTCAGCGGCACGGTCCGGACTGCAAAGCCCATCCGGGCCGAGTGGCTGCTGGCCTCGATGGCAAGGCCGGACAATATCCGGTACACCGACTTCCTGACCCTGAACAGCAAATACCGCTGGATGGAAGAGGACGCAGAGCCCGTCTCGCGGCTGCGCCTCCGTCTCAAGGGGTGAGCGCTTTTCAAAGCGGGCAGAGTATGATAGAATAAAATAATCCAAATACAAAGGAGCCGATCATTTGGCAACGGAAACGAAACTCCGGCAGCTGGCCCAGGGAGGCTGTCCGGTCTACTATTTTTATTCCAGCGAGCGCTATCTTGTCCGACAGGCTGTGGCCCGGGCGGCAAAGATTCTGGCCGAGGGTGAGGACGAAGAGACGACCGTTCTGGACGGTGCTGCGCCCGAAATCGAGCAGCTCATCATGGCAGCGGGCACCATCTCCTTCTTCGGGACGCGGCGCGTGGTGCTTCTGCCCGAGGTGGACCCCGCCGCCTACAGCGACAAAGACCTCGACGAGCTGTGCGCCACGCTGGCCAGCCTCGAGAATGCCGTGGTGGTGCTGGGCAGCGTGTTCGAGATGGAGCGCAATAAGCTCAAGCTGGGCAAGCGGGCGCAGAAGCTCATCGCCCAGTGTACTAAGGTCGGCTTTGCCGAAGAGCTGGCCAAGCCCAAGCCCTACGAGCTGAAGGTCATGGTGATGGACCGCGCCAAGGCGCAGGACACCACCCTCTCCGAGGGTACGGCGACGGCCCTGCTGGAACGCTGCGGCGAAGACCCGTTCCTTCTCGAGAACGAGGTGGACAAGCTCTGCGCCCTCTCCGGCTACCAGACCGTGACCACGGCCATGGTGGCCGAGATGGGGACTGTGAGCCTCGAGGCCGACGTCTTCGAGATGATACGGATGATAACGGCGAAAAACGCCACCGGTGCCTGCAAAAAGCTGCAAACGCTTCTCCGCCTGCAGCAGGAGCCCATCCCCATCACGGCGGCCATGATCGGCAGCTATGTGGATCTCTATCGGGTCAAACTGGGCGCAGCCAAGCGGAAGAGCTACAGCACCGTGTTCAAGGATTTCGGTTACAAGGGCAGCGACTACCGGCTCAAGCGCTCTGCCGAGACGGCCAGCCACTACACGCTGCCCCAGCTGGAAGCCTGTATGCAGATTTTGCTTGAGCTGGACAAGAGTCTGAAAAGCCAGCCCGTGAGCGCGCAGACCCTGCTGGAAACGGCGCTCTGCCGCCTGGCAATGGCGGGAGGAAGAAGATGAGTGAGAAACTGGAACTGCTGCACACCGACCGTGTGCTCATCGTGGAGGGCAAATACGATGCGGCCCGTCTCTCCCACCTGACCGACGCCATGATCCTGCTGACGGACGGCTTCGGCATCTATAAGGATAAGAAGCGTCAGCAGCTCTTCAAACAGCTGGCCCACAAAAACGGCCTTATCCTCCTGACGGACTCCGACGCGGCGGGCTTCCGCATCCGCACCTACATCACGAATCTGGTGGGGGAGAAGAACGTGGTGCAAGCCTACGTTCCGGCCATCCACGGCAAGGAAAAGCGGAAGGCTCAGCCCGGCAAAGAGGGGCTTCTGGGGGTCGAGGGCGTGGACGATGCCCTCGTTTTGCAGGCGCTCCGGGACGCTCTGGGCGAAGAAGCTGGCATTTCCCCTGCAAAGCCGGAGGGGCGGCAAATTACTTATACCGACCTCTATGAGTGGGGGCTTTCGGGTACGGCGGGTTCGGCTGAGCGGAAAACAAAGCTGCTCTGCGCTCTCGGTCTGCCGCCCCGGCTCTCGAAAAAAGAGCTGGTGGAAGCCCTCAACCGCCTTTACAGTTACGAGCAGCTGGACGAAATGCAGTCGGAACTGCTCGAAACATGAAAATACAGCAAACTTTCCTGAAGAAAACATGAAAAAGATTCAAGCGAGACTTCTGGGAAATTTGCCATAAGCTGTGATATAATCAATATACTGTGCGCCCGTCGTGGACGAAACGACGGGCGTAGATTTTTGCAAGGTGCAATAAAGGAGACAATCAATGGAACGCGAAAAACTCAAATCGAGACTCGGGTTCATCCTCCTTTCCGCCGGCTGCGCGATCGGCATCGGAAATGTGTGGAAGTTCCCTTACATGGCAGGTCAGGGCGGCGGCGGCGCTTTTGTGCTGTTCTACCTGCTGTTCCTCGTCATTCTGGGTCTGCCCATCATGACCATGGAGTTCGCCGTGGGCCGTGCCAGCCACAAGAGCCCGGTGCGCGCCTATCAGGCCCTCGAAAAGCCCGGCCAGAAGTGGCACATCCACGGCTACTTCACCCTCATCGGCTGCTACCTGCTGATGATGTTCTATACCACGGTGGCCGGCTGGATGCTCCACTACTTCTACATGACCGCTGCCGGTAAGCTGGTGGGCCTTGACGCCGACCAGGTGGCTGGCAAGTTCACCGAGATGCTGGCAAGCCCGCTGACCATGGGCTTCTGGATGGTGGTCGTTGTGGCCATCGGCATCTTCGTCTGCGCCCGCGGTTTGCAGAACGGCCTCGAGAAAGTCACGAAAATTATGATGATCGCCCTGCTGGTCATCATGGTGGTGCTGGCAGTCAACAGTATGTTCATGCCCGGCGCAAAGGAGGGCCTGACCTTCTTCCTCGTACCCGACTTTGAGCGGATGAAGGAAGTGGGCATCGTCAACACCCTGGTGGGGGCCATGAATCAGGCGTTCTTCACCCTGAGCCTCGGCATCGGTGCAATGGCCATCTTCGGCAGCTACATCGGCAAAGAGCACGCCCTGCTGGGCGAGAGCGTCCGCGTCGTGGTGCTGGATACCTTCGTCGCCATCACCGCCGGCCTCATCATCTTCCCGGCCTGCTTCACTTACGGTGTGGACCAGACCAGCGGCCCCAGCCTCATCTTCATCACCCTGCCCAACATCTTCGCCAATATGGCGATGGGCCGTCTGTGGGGCAGCCTGTTCTTCCTGTTCATGGCCTTTGCGGCGCTTTCCACCGTGCTGGCCGTCTTCGAGAACATCATCTGCTGCGGCATGGAGCTGACCGGCTGGAACCGTCAGAAGTCCAGCCTTGTCAACTTCTTCCTCATCATCGCCCTCTCTCTGCCCTGTGTGCTGGGCTACAACGTCTGGGCCTGGGACGGTTTCGCCATCTTCGGCGGCGCGGTGCTGGATGTGGAGGATTTCCTTGTCAGCAACCTCTTCCTGCCGCTGGGCTCCCTCGTCTACCTGCTGTTCTGCGTCACCCGCTACGGCTGGGGCTGGGACAACTACAAGAAGGAAGTCAACACCGGCGACGGCCTCAAGATGCACGACTGGATGCGTGGCTACCTGACCTATGGCCTGCCCCTCATCGTCCTGTTCATCTTCGTGTTCGGCCTGTACGATAAGTTCATCGCCTGATAAAACAAAAATACGGGATGCGGCATTTTGCAGCATCCCGTATTTTTTATCGCTTTATTTCACATACCGGCCTTCGCAGATATTCTTGCAGCAGGCGCTGATGGGGAACCAGCAGCAGTCGCGGCAGATGTCGGCGAGGATCTCTGGCGTGGCCTTGGCGTCGATCTCGCGAATGAGATCCTGGTAGACGTAATCCTTTTCCTCGAGACCGAAGTATTCCACCGTCTTTGCATCGTAGCGCTTGACCTTTTCCTGCGTGTCGCAGAGGTCAGTCCCCAGCTTGTTGGGGCAGCAGGAGCAGAGGGTGTCAGTGGAGAAGGTGAGGTGGATGGTGGTGCCGGGAACATCCCGCAGCTGATGCACCACGTCGGTCATGTGGGCCACGAAATCGTTGTCATAGCCTTTGCCGGAATAGCCCTGCGTGCAGAGCAGATGATGGGGACGAAGTACGATGCTCATGCTTTCAGCCCCGGAATGCGCTTCCGCAGATTCAGGCCGATGGCGCAGGCCAGAACTGCCTTGATGATGGCAGTGGGGATGAAGGGCAGGACGCAGGCGGTGATACCCACGGCGATGGTGCTGTGGGCGACGACCACGAACATTGCAACACCCACCACATAGTTGACCACCGTGCCGACGATGACAGCGGTGACGAAAGCGCCCTTGAAAGCGTCACGGTGTTCCACGCCGAGGCCGATGATGTAGGCCATCAGGGGGAAAGAAATGAGGAAGCCGCCGGTGGGGCCGACGAACTTATCGAAACCGCCGGAGAAGTTTGCCAGCACCGGCACGCCCACAGCGCCCAGTGCCAGATAGACCAGCGAAGCGATGGCGGAAAGCTTGGAACCCAGCACCACAGCAGCCAGCGTGATGGCGAAGGTCTGCATGGTCATGGGGACGCCCAGAGGCATCGGAATGGAGATCTGGGCCATGACAGCGATAACGGCGGCGAACAGACCTGCATAGCAGATGTCCCGCACAGAGAACTTGGACTTGGTGGCCGCAGCGGCCTGGGTGTTCTGACTCATAAGAATTGTTCCTCCTATACATTCTGGCCCAAAACGGCCATATTCCCAGTATGGCAGACTGCAAACGCTGCGTCAACTTTGGATTTGCGAAAGGGTTTACAATTCAAACCGAAAAACAAAACAGAAAAATACACAAAAGATGTCGCTTTTGGTTGTGAAATGTGCTATACTAAATCTTAGCTATAAGAAGCACACCAGTGATATATAGAGAGGAGAACATCATGCAGCATGAAACCGTGATCGTGCTGGACTTTGGCGGCCAGTACAATCAGCTCATCGCGCGCCGCGTCCGCGAGAATAATGTCTACTGTGAGATCTATTCCTATAAGACGGACCTGTCCGTCATCAAGGCGAAGAACCCCAAGGGCATCATCTTCACCGGCGGCCCCAACAGCGTCTATCTGAAGGATTCGCCCACCATCGACCCCGAGATCTTCAGCTGGGGCGTGCCTGTGCTGGGCATCTGCTACGGCAGCCAGCTCATGATGCACCTGCTGGGCGGCCACGTCTGCCGCGCCCCCGAGCGTGAGTACGGCAAGACCGAGGTCTTCGTGGACAACAGCAGCAAGATGTTCACCGACGTGCAGCCCTCCACCGTCTGCTGGATGAGCCACAACGACTATATCGAGCAGGCTGCGCCCGGCTTCAAAATCACTGCCCACACCGTCAACTGCCCGGTGGCCGCAGCTGAGAACGAGGAAAAGGGGCTGTACGCCGTCCAGTTCCACCCCGAGGTCCTCCACACCGCTGAGGGTAAGAAGATGCTGCACAACTTCGTGTACAATGTTTGCGGCTGCACCGGCGACTGGAAGATGGACTCCTTCGTGGAGAACAACGTCGAGGCCCTGCGAAAGCGCATCGGCAGCGGCAAGGTGCTCTGCGCCCTGTCCGGCGGCGTCGATTCCTCCGTGCTGGCTGCCATGCTGGCCAAGGCCATCGGCAAGCAGCTGACCTGCGTCTTTGTTGACCACGGCCTGCTGCGCAAGAACGAGAAGGAAGAGGTCTGCTCTGTCTTCGGCCCCGGCAACGCCAACGGCTTTGACATCAACTTCATCTGTGTGGACGCCCGTGACCGCTACTTTGCAAAGCTGGCCGGTGTCACCGAGCCGGAGCGCAAGCGCAAGATCATCGGCGAGGAGTTCATCCGCGTTTTTGAGGAACAGGCAAAGCAGATCGGCAAGGTCGATTTCCTCGCACAGGGTACCATTTACCCCGATGTCGTCGAGAGCGGTCTGGGCGGTGAATCCACCGTCATCAAGAGTCACCACAACGTCGGCGGCCTGCCTGACACCGTGGACTTCAAGGAGCTGGTCGAGCCTCTGCGCAACCTGTTCAAGGACGAAGTCCGTCAGGCTGGCCGTGAGCTGGGTCTGCCCGAGTATCTGGTCAGCCGCCAGCCGTTCCCCGGCCCCGGTCTGGGCATCCGCATCATCGGCGAAGTGACCCCCGAGAAGGTCGCTATCGTGCAGGATGCCGACGCCATCTGGCGTGAGGAGATCGCCAAGGCCGGCCTTGATAAGGAGATCAGCCAGTATTATGCGGCTCTGACCAATATGCACAGCGTCGGCGTTATGGGCGACGAGCGCACCTACGACTACGCCGTGGCTCTGCGCGCTGTCACCACCACTGACTTCATGACCGCTGAGAGCTACAATATGCCCTGGGACGTGCTGGGTACTGTCACCAGCCGCATCGTCAATGAGGTCAAGCACGTCAACCGCGTGTTCTACGACTGCACCGGTAAGCCGCCGGCCACGATCGAGCTCGAGTAATCTTCAAAACCTGAAAAGTGTTGATGCAATGCGATATTTTGAGAGTCAAAAGGCTCTGTGATACTGCTTTGATACTATCAGGCGATTATTCATAAAGAGAGACATGAGAATGCCCTCTGAGAAACGGTAAGTTTTTCAGAGGGCATTTTTGTGTCTTTTATTCTTTACGCCACTTTTTCTTCGGCTCGTACCGGCCGCAGCCGTCGGCGGTCTGTGGCCAGTTGAGCTTCCATTCCAGATACTCTTCCTTGGTGATCTCGCCCTCCCGGAGCTGCTTCTTGCGGAGCTGCCACTCCTTCAGGAAATCATCCAGCAGGCGATAGCGGAAGCTGACTGCCATGTGCTTTTCCGGGAGATCCGGGTCGGTGGTGTCTGTGACCTCGTAGAGCCGGGTGCCGGGATAGTGCTCGTCCAGCTCGAACAGAGTGTACATCACATCCTCTGCGGCGTACAGGGTCGGCTCATAGAGGGAACGGTAGTTCACGTCCAGCACCTCCGCAATCTTGCGGAGTAGATCTTCCTTGGGAGTGCGGGTGTTGCTTTCGTATTGTGCGATACGGATGTCTGCGCTCTTCTCCTCAAACCCGATGGCAATGCCCAGTTCTTTCTGGGTCATACCTCGGAGGTTGCGGGCACGTTTGATGCGGTCACCGACTGCCATGCAATTGCCTCCTGACTTAAACATATTTGTTGAACCTAGTATAGCACAGAAAAATAGGAGGTGCAATAGAAAATAAACAAAAAAGTTTAAGATTTTACCTGAAAGCCTCTTGACTTAACGGAACGTGTTTAGTATAATGAGAGCACAAAAAGATAAGCAAAAATGCTTAGTGAAATTGAATGACCGCCAAACTGATCCAAACCGCCAAGACCTTCCGAAAGGAAGCGAGCGCTCCACAAGGGGACGGCACAGCACCGCAAAGGGGATATGCCTGCCGGAAGTCAGCGAGGATGAAGCGGCACCGAAACGAAACCGACAAAGAAAGGACAAAAAATGGCAAACAGCATTTTTATCAAGGCAGACGAGCTGGCAAAGGAACTGGACATCTCCCAGGGTCTGGCGTACAAGATGATCGCCCAGTGGAACGAGGAACTGAAGGCCAAGGGCTACACGACCGTAGGAGGCCGGGTGAGCAGGAGGTACTATCAGGAGAAGATCTACGGGGCAGGGGAGGAGTGATAAGATGCCAGCCTACAAGGACAGCAAACAGGGCACATGGTACGCTTCCTTTTACTTCGAAAACTGGCAAGGTGTGAAGCAGAAGAAGCTGAAACGAGGGTTTGCCACCAAGAAGGACGCTCTGGCGTGGGAGCGGGAGTTCCTTCTTCAGCAGGCGGCAGACCTGACCATGACCTTTGAAGCCTTCGTGGAAATTTATATCACGGACAAGAAAAAGCGACTCCGGGAAAACACCTGGTCTACCAAAGAGCACATCATCCGAACGAAAATCTTACCGTATTTCAAAGAAAAGCGGCTCAGCGAGATCAGGCCGCGGGATGTGATCGCATGGCAGAACGAGATGCTGAACTACCGGGACAAAAACGGCAAGGCCTACTCACCGACCTACCTCAAGACGCTGCATGGACAACTCAGTGCCATCCTGAATCACGCCGTCCGGTTCTACGGGCTGAAATCAAACGCAGCAGCAACAGCCGGGTGCATGGGGTCAGAAAAGCACAAGAAAATGCTTTTCTGGACAAAGGAGGAGTACCTCAAGTTTGCAGAAGCGATGATGGACAAGCCGCAATCCTATTACGCTTTTGAGGTCCTCTACTGGTGTGGCATCCGGGAGGGCGAATTGCTGGCTCTGACCCCGGCAGACTTCGACTTGGACAAGGGGCTGCTCTCCATCACCAAATCCTATCAAAGGCTGAAAGGCCGGGATGTGATCACCGACCCGAAAACACCCAAGAGCGTCCGGGTCATCCAGATGCCGCAGTTTCTGACGGACGAGATCAGAGACTATCTGAAATCCCTCTACAAAGTCCAGCCAGACCAGCGGATCTTTGAGGTGACCAAGAGCTACCTGCACCACGAGATGGACAGGGGAGCCAAGGAGGCCGGGGTGAAGCGGATACGAATCCACGACCTGCGGCACTCCCATGTATCACTGTTGATCGAGATGGGCTTCTCGGCTCTGGCAATTGCAGACCGGGTGGGGCATGAGAGCGTGGACATCACCTATAAGTACGCCCACCTTTTCCCCTCAAAGCAGCAGGAGATGGCGCAGAAGCTGGACATGGAGCGAAGGGAGGGATGAAGATGGAACGAGTACTCGACCAGCAAGGCCGCTGGCGGAACAAGGTGGTGGCCTTCCGAATGTCCCCGGAAGAGGACGAGGTTCTGGAAGCCAAAGTAAAGCTCTCCGGGTTGACCAAACAGGAGTATATCATCCGCCGCCTGACTGACCGGGAGATCACCGTGGTAGGCAACCCAAGGGTCTACAAAGCCCTACGAGGCCAGATGGAGCTGATCTATCAGGAATTGCAGCGGCTGGCCGTGGATGAAGAAGTTCCGCCGGACTTGCTGGAGACCCTGCAAATGGTGGTTCTGACGTTGAACGGACTTAAGGAGGAATGCGAATGACGGATAATAGAAAAACGACCGTACCGGGTGCATCTGTTGGCGCAGATGCGGTACAGTCGTCTGATAAAATTACCACCAATATTATAACAAATTCGGACAAGCAAATCAATCTGCAAGCCGCGAAAAAGTCAAACAATTTCGGGCTGAACACGGTATCAATGACCGAACTGTACGACACGGTGTATCCACCCCGGAAGCCCATCGTGAACGACCTGCTGTACAGCGGCACCTACC
>OKVE01000577.1_pt1 | contig 13634 bp, 8 predicted proteins | sample 1604781 | NCBI WGS metagenome assembly OKVE01 (sample SAMN01760918, study PRJEB22395) | human gut metagenome
GCTGCTGGGCCAGCGGACGGAGGCTTTTCAGGTCTTAGCCGCCGTGGGTGCTCCGGGCAGGCAGACCGTCCGGGCCCAGTTCTACGGGTTTCGCGCAGTAATTTTCAAACCGGAACATGACAAAGCCGTTCTGGACATAGACCGCCGTTCGGATGAGCCGCTTTTCGGGGTCCGGCTCGGCGCGCACGGCGGCAATGGCGTTATCCAGCGCCACGCCCACGATGGTGCACAGCTCCCGGATGGTGAGAAAACCCAGCATCCTGCCGTCCGCTACGCTGGTGATGGTAATGTTCTCCTGCTGGCATTCCATGGTCTTGGCGGTGAGCAGGGTATCCAGCACCGGGTTTCCGGTCTTGTTCTCGGCCTCGTACTGGCGGATGTTCTGCTCCATGGCGGCAATGGCAGCGTTCTGCTTGGTCTGATCCTGCTCCTCCCGGATGCGGGCAAGCTGGACTTTCAGCTCATGGTACCGCCGGTTGATAAGGTTGATGCCCTCCTTGCTGCGCTTGTACTGCTCGTACTGGCGGTGCAGCACCTCGTCCATGGCGGCAAGCTCACTGTGGAGCGCCGCCTCCCGCAGCTGTTCGTGCTGGACCGTCAGGATGAGCACGCCGCAGATGTCCACCAGCGTGCGGATGTAGTAGACGCTCATGTCCACCTCGCGGTCGCCCAAGAACAGCAGGTTGCTCACCGCGAAGACCATCGCCGCCATGACGACGGCCACCAGGGCCGCTTTTCCGCTGATGACGATATGGCCCTTGGGACTTTTGTGCTTATGCTCCAGCACCCAGATGCAGCCGAAAACGCCGCCATAGACCACCACCAGAAGCAGCAGTGACAGGCCGTCGGCCCCGCTGCGCTGAGGCCAGAGGAAGCAGTGCAGCTGCCACTCGGCGCTGGCCGCCAGCTCTGCCAGAACGAAGGCCCGGGCGCAGACATAGCCCGCTTCCAGCAGGGAAATGGTGCGGGTGACCCAGAGGTATAAATACTGTATCCCCACAGCTGCCGCCATGCAGGGGATCCACCACGCCAGCGGAACTCTGCCCGTGGCCTGCAAAAAAGCACTCAGGGCCAGCGCCCATGCCGCACTGGCAGCGATGGTGGCCGTTTTGCCGAAGCGGATGCCCAGCGGCAGGGCGTAGATGCCTACGGCCAGACACTCGGCCAGCGCCGTATACAGGCGCGGGATGTTGGGCAGTGCCGTCATGCACCCTCACCCCCGATGTGGTCGGCCAGCGCCGCGAGGAAGGCTTTCCGCCGGGGGCGGCTGACCTGCAATTCGTAGGGTCCCACCTGCACCATCCCCTGCTGCACGCTCTTCACCTGTGCCAGATTGACAAGGTAGCCGCTGTTGCAGCGGGCAAAGGGCCGCTCGGCCAGCTTTTCCTCAAAGGCTTTCAGGGTGCCTGCCGCCACGAAATCGCCCTCTTCGGTATAAAAATGGACGCGGTGTCCCTCGCTTTCCAGATAATAGATGAGGGACGAATCCAGCCGCCGCATCCCGCCCTCCACCGGCAGAGCCAGATAATGCCGTGCGCGGCGGCGCAGCTGTTCTTCGGCCTTGCGCAGCTGCTGCGAAAACGCAAAATAAGGCACCGGCTTGAGCACATAGTCCAGTGCGCCCACGGCGTACCCGCCGATGGCGTACTGCGCCATATTCGTGATAAAAACGATGATGACGTCCTTGTCCAGCTCCCGCACCCGCCGGGCCGTCTCCATGCCGTCCAGATGCTTCATCTCCACGTCCAGAAACAGGATGTCGTACACCGGGCGGTAATCATCCAGCAGCTCCATGCCGTCAGCGAACTCCGTCACCGCGAACTCGGTGCCGTACTGCCGGGTGTGCCGCTGCACATAGCCCTGAAGCTGCGCCCGCACCTCTGCCTCGTCCTCGACCAGAGCAATGCGTATCATTGCCGCACCTCCTTTTTCCGCAATTTTTCTAGTTTTTATTGTAACACGAAATAGGGCGTGTGGCAAATAGGAGAATAAAACAGCAGCCCCGCTTCATCTGCCGCGAGGCTGCTGTTCTGTGATTGGAAAATTTCAGGCTCAGTTCGTCTTGACGGCCACAAGGATACGGATCTTCCTGCCGCCGGAGCAGCCGAAGTTGTCGTACCAGCCGATGAGCTTATAATCCTCAGTGTTGATCTTGGGCAGCGAGGTGGCGAAATACTGGCCGTTCGACCACAGATACACCTGCATATCGTCGGCGGTCTCATAGCGCTTGTCGCCGCTCATGACCGAAGCTGCGCCCAGCTTATCGATGACTACCGGCGAGAGCTGGAGCATCCGGTTGATGGCCTTGCCGTCAGCAGAGCGGCCGATGGCGATGCCGCCTGCGATAACGGGGTACTTGGTGGCGGTGCTGTAGGCCACCTGCTTGCCGCCGGAGTAGCAGACGTAGGTCGCGCCCTCGCCCAGATAGTTGAGGAAGTCGCCCAGCGTACCGCCCACGCTGTCGCCGGTGCGGCGGAGCACATAGCTGAACAGCTGGTCCGTCTTGCCGGTAAGGGTGTTCCAGGTAGAGCTGACGACACTGCCGTCGATGAGACCGTAGAGCACATCGCTGGTGCTGGGGACAAGGATGTTCTTCACATCCTGGAAGGTTTCCTCATCGGTCTTGTCCACCTTGGTGGTGGTCGTGGTGGTCCCAGCGGGGAGGCCTGCAGCCTCTCTTGCGGCGTCCTGTGCCTTGTCGCTGATCTTTTTGTCGATCTTCTTGGCGGCTTCGTCCGTCAGGCGGCGGACAGAATCCAGCGCAGCGTACTCCCACAGGTCACCGGTCACATCGTCGAGGATGACCCGGTCGATCTGGCCTGCGGAATTGGTGGTGTAGTAGCGAATGTCGCTTTCACTCAGAGTTACCCCCGATAGGCGGCTGGGGCGAACTGCCCCAGCCACACCCTCCGACGTCGTATCAATGATCTGCACGTTGTCTGCAAACGGGGTGTCGCCCAGCGCAGTGCCGTCGGCGTTGACGGTGCCGCTGGTCGAGCGGGGCGAGATGGACTGGACGCTTTCACCGTCACCGTCCACGCTGATCTCCACCAGCTTGCCGGCCGGGAAATTGAGCTTATTGTCCACATTGACGGTGCGGGCGGTGCCGTCGGTACACATGACCGAGACAGCCTGCTGCACCTCAGCGCTGTTCGTCTCCACGAGGGTGCGGGATGAGGACTGGACCACGCCGTAGAACACAGCGTCTGCCGCGTCGCCGGTGAGGACGGAGACAGCTGCATCGTTCATGCCCAGCAGCAGAGTGACCACCTGGCCCACGCCGCCGCCGGACAGGGAGGACAGCTGATAGGCCACAGAGGGCGAAGCGATGGCGTAGGTGACGCCGGCCACGGTCACAGAGGTCGGAGCGCTGGCCGAGGGCGAGACAGCCGTCACGCGGCCTGCGGCGCGCTTGTTGTAGATCCAGACGGTGCGGGCGCTCTCGTTATAATAGTAGACATCATAGGGAGAGAGGGCCGCAGAGGTGGTGACTTCGTCGTTACGGTAGATGGCCGCCGGGGCGAAAGGCAGGACGGTGGAAGCATCTGCCACAAAGGGACCCTTGACATTGTCCAGCAGGACCGACGAGATGTCCACCTGGCCGTTGCTCACGGCAAAGCCCAGGGTGGAAGCGTAGACCTGACCGCTGCCGTTCATAGCGGTGAGGGCGTTGTAGAAGAGCATGGTACCCTGCTCGAGGGTCAGAGTCTCGCCCTGACGGGCATTGATCTCATTGCGCAGGCCCAGTGCGCTGGCCTTGCTGAGCTGAGCTGTGGGGAAGGTACCGCCCAGCTTTGCCACATCATAGCCCAGCAGGCGCAGCGCCATGGTGCAGGCTTCTTCCAGCGTGACGGTGTTGTCCGGGCGGAAGCTGCCGTCGGAGTAGCCGGTCATCCAGCCGTTCTGGACGGCAGTGCGGATGTAGACCGCATAGGGAGAGTCGCTGTCTACATCGCTGTAGAGGCGGCCGGTGCGGCCCTGTGCCGTGGTGGTATCGCGGTAAGCAGAGAATGCGGTGAGGAGGCGGGCCGCCTGCCCACGAGTGAGGGGCGCACCCAGAGAACCGGCCTGCTCGGCGGTCAGACCGCCCAGTGCCGTCGCCGTCTGGACTGCCGCGTTGGAGCCGACCGCAGAAGCGGGCAGCACCAGCATGGAAACAGCCACGCAGACAGCCAGCAGGAATGCGAGGAATCGTTTTTTCATGGTAAACTCCTTAATCATATCTGAGCGCTTCGATGGGGTTCAGGCTGGCGGCACGGCGGGCCGGCAGGAAGCCGAACAGGACACCGATACCGCAGGAGATGCCCACGGCGATGGCTGCTGCGTCCGCCGAGGGGGTGACGTTCAGGGTAATATCCGTCAGGATATACGGAAGGATCTGGTTGATAATGGCCGACACGACGTAGCCCAGCACGATGCCGAGGCAGCCGCCCAGCGCCGACGTGACGCCGGCCTCCACGACGAACTGGGTCAGGATGGTGCTCTCCTGTGCGCCCAGTGCCTTGCGAATACCGATCTCACGGGTGCGTTCGGTGACGGACACCAGCATGATGTTCATGATGCCGATGCCGCCGACCAGCAGCGAGATGCCTGCAATGGCCGTCAGGACGCCCACCATGACGTTGATCATGGAGGACATCTGCTTCATGGCTGCGCTCAGGCTCATGACGTAGACATAGTCGTCCTTGCTGACCAGCTTCTTGAGCCGCGACTGCAAAAACTCCTGTGCCTCATCCGAGTGGTCCGCGTCCTGCAGGACCACATAGTACTGGCTGACACTGCTGGTGTTGTTGACGCTCATCAGGGTGGTATAGGGAACGAGAACAATGTCGTCGTTGCCGCCCTCGTACTGAGAGGCAGGTTTGGAGCGGCCCTCCAGCACGCCCACGATGCGGTACTCGCTGGCGCCTACCTTGAGGGTGCTGCCGAGACCGTTGCCGCCGAAGATCTTGCGGTCCACATAGTCGCCGATGACACAGATATTCTTGTTGTCTATCAAATCGGTGTACTGGATGCCGCGGCCCTTGGCCACCTTGTAGTTGTTGATGGTCATGTAATCTTCGTTGACGCCGCTGATGTAGGTGCGGCGGTACTTCTCGCCCGCCACCCGCAGCGTGTCGCCGACACTGGCAATCGGCGAAAGGCCCTTATAATACTCGGGCTTTTCATTGATGATCCTGTACACATCGTCCACTTCCACTGAGCGGGTGCTGGCGGTCATGACGTTGACGCTCAGAATATCGCTGCCCATGTCGGAGTAGAAGTCCTGCATCATGTTGGTCATGCCGTTGCCGAGACCGACGATGACGATGACGGCCATGACGCCGATGATGATGCCCAGCATGGTGAGGAAGGTGCGGACTTTGTTGCTCAAGACGTTCTGGACGGCCTGTTTGAAGGTCTCCTTTATCATGCCTGCGTCCCCTCCTCTCCGGCTTTCGGCTCTGCCATCATGAAGTTCGGCTGAACGACTGCCTCGGGTGCGTGGGCATCGCCATCGTAGACGACGCGGCCATCTTCAAGGCGGATGATGCGCTCGGCCTGCACAGCAATGGAGTTGTCGTGGGTGATGAGGACGACCGTATTGCCCTGCTTGTGCAGATCCTGGAGCATCCCCAGAACTTCGCGGCTGGTGTGGGAGTCCAATGCACCGGTCGGCTCGTCGGCCAGGATGACCGCGGGGCCGCGGGCCAGCGCACGGGCAATGGCCACACGCTGCTGCTGACCGCCGGAAAGCTGGTTGGGCAGGTTTTTGAGCTTATTGCCCAGACCCACCCGCTCAAGGGCAGCCTTTGCCGTCGCGTGGCGCTGTGCGGCGGGGATGCCCGCATACACAAGGGGAACTTCCACATTCTCCAAAAGCGTCAGCTTCGGCAGCAGATTGTACTGCTGGAAGATGAAGCCCAGCTTCTCGTTCCGGATGCTTGCCAGCTCGCGTCGGCTCATCTTGCCGACATCCCTGCCGTCCAGCAGATAAGTGCCTTCGGTAGGCACGTCCAGACAGCCGATAATGTTCATACAAGTGGATTTACCAGAACCGGACTGGCCGACGATGGCCACGAACTCGCCTTTGTTGATTTTGAAAGAGACGTGGTCGGCGGCCTTTACGAGGGTGTCGCCCATCTGGTAATACTTGCAGACCTCATCAAATTCTATCAGCGTGCTCATTCGTCATCTCCTTCGGCGGAGGCCATCATGTTGCTGTAGAAGTCGGTCGCACTGACGCTGGAGTTGTCGTAAGCGATGGTATCGCCCTCCTGCAGGCCGCTCTTCACTTCGATGTAATCGTCATCGCTGATGCCAGTGGTCACCTTGACGTAGACGTATCCGTCGGGAGCGGTCATGGAAGTCTCAGCATTGGCAGCGCTGGGCGAATCCTTGGTCACCAGCACATAGCTGCCCCGGACGAGGGCGGCGTTGGGAAGGGCCAGAACATTCTTGACGCTGGCGGTGGTGATCTTCGCAGTGGCGTTCATTCCGGGCAGCAGCTCGCCCATGTTGTCGATGCGGACGGTGACGGGGTAGCTGGTGGAGCCGTTGGCGGTAGTGCCTGCCACGAGGATACTGCTGATGACGCCCTTGTAAGTCTCACCCGGGACGGCGTCGGCGGTGATGTCCACCTCCTGGCCAACCTCGAGGGAGCGGATCTTCAGCTCGTCCACGTTGAGCTTCATTTCCAGATAGCTCATATCGTAGATGGTGCAAAGGTTCTGCATGGCGGTGTCGTTGGCGCTGAGCTTGTCGCCGGCCTTGACTTTCTTATCCACGATGGTGCCGCTGATCGGGGCGTCGATGGTATAGTGGCTGATGGTCTTCTCGGCAGAAGACATCTGCAGCTCGGCAGCGCGCAGGCTGTCAGCGGCGTTCCTGGTCTGCTTGTCCAGATCTTTGCCGGTAATGCGGAGGATAACGTCATCCTGACGGACGGTGCTGCCCTCCTTGACGCAGAGTTCAGACACGGTACCAGAGGCAGCTGCCACGACAGTCTCCTCACGCTGGTAAGTAAAGTGTGCAGAGTTGAGGGAGCTGACGCCGTTCACCTGTGCCACAGCGGCCTGTGCAGTGGTCAGGCTGCCCGCGTTGGGAACAGCGATGGTGACGGTGCAGGTCATCAGGCTGGCGTCGCCGGCAGGGTCTGCACCGGAAACGGAGCGGATGGTGCCGTTCAGCGTCTCAAAAGTGGTGTCCGGCATGACCTGTGCGGCCTGACCGGCGACAAAGCTCTGGGCCTCTGCGGCAGGGAAATCCACGGCCAGCAGCATCACGGAGGTATCGCGGATGGTGGCCACAGCCTGACCAGCCTGCACGGCGTCGCCTGCGGCGACTGCAAAGGAGCTGACCTCGCCGCTGATCTTGGTGCGGACGTTCTGCATATCCGCAATGTCATCGTAATTGCGCTGTGCCTGCTCCACCGAGAGCTGTGCGCTCGCGAGGTTGTTTTCCACATCCGAAATGTCGATGGTGTAAAGAATATCGCCCTTCTCGATGCTGTCACCCAGCTCAAAATCGGCGGTGAGCACCGTGCCGGTGACGAGGGACTTGACGGTGTAGGAATCGGCGGCGTTGATGGTGCCGCTGCCGTCGTAGACGTTCACGATGTCGCGGCGTCCCAGCTTCTCCTGCGTGTAGGCAAGGTCTGCCGACACACTGCGGCTCTTGCGCGGCACGATGACCGCCACCAGCACCGCTGCGGCTGCGACCACCGCGATGCAGCGCTTTTTGTGGGTCTTGATAAAGTGGAACACCTTATTTTCTCCGCCGGTATTCTCCTGCGGAGAGGCGTCCTGTGTCTTCTTGTTGAAACCTAGCATGAAAAGCCTGACCTCCTGTGTTTCATGAAAAAGAAAAGTTCTTTCTGCCTGTTTTCATTCGTTCTGCGCTTTCCCCCACAGCGTCCGCCAAAAACGACCTGTCTGCGAGATACTGCCCCGGGTTAGCGGCGCAAACCGTTATAATGATACCACCTAACAGAACGGACTACAAGAAATTTTTCCTGCACAATCTGCAACTTTTTTGAAAATTTTTCCATCATCTCTGTGTCTGGAAGCTGGAACATCAGACAGAGCTTTCGGATGAAGAGTTCATCAACTCGCTCCGGCCCTTCGTGCAGCGGCTTTTGGGATACAGTCAGAAATAAGGCCCCGACTACGATTCATGGCAGGGATTTGGACATTTCAAAACACATCAGGGAGCAGCATAGGTCACAGCTGCTCCCTGATGTGTTTTTTTGTGGTTCTTTTCAATGTGTCACTGTCACGGATCTGTTGCCTGCAATACGCAGGCACAATACCCCGGTTCCGGCTGGTAGCAATGGATCGTAAGGCATTTGTCCACCTCCGGGCTGTAGTCGTGAAGGATGTGCTTTGTTCCGTTCAACGCCACATCCGCATACGATACAAGCCACTTCTTATCACCATTGGGGAACACTTCGTAAAACGAACGGCCAAGCATTTCTTCCACCGGCACGCCTTCGATCGTTGCCATTTCGGCATTGCAGTAGCGGAAAATAAAATCCACCCCGTGTCCGTCCTCATTGAACACCAGCTCAATAATGCAGAATGCCAGCGGCATATCGTCCAGCAGACTGCATTTTTCCAGCAGGCTCATACTCATTGGGCGTGGCTGTGCGTCCACCCGCCTGATTTCTGCGCGCAAGCGGCGATGGTCGCTCAGACCACGTCTACGTCCCTGAAAACTGCGGCCATCTGACATTGTATAAATACCGTCATTGCTGATATCTACGATCTGGCTGCGGCACACTACGATTCCCTTACTGATGTTCAGAAACATATCTTCCGGCAAAGCAGACAAGACGCTGTGCAACGGAGCATACAGCGCAACTTCTTCCCCATCCATGCGGTGAACGACTGTTTTGCGGTCGTTACGGTAAAGATACAAGATGTTTTCTGGGCAAAGGTCATTTTTCTGAAACCACTCATGCAGATCATTCATCGCCATACTCCTTTGTCAGTTGGATATGTTTAGTATAGCATACCTCCGTGCAGCGCACAAGAACAGCTTGATTAAAATTCATTTCAACGGAGTTTTCACCAATTCGCATCGAACATTTTTGTCAATATTCACGTTTTCAATGTCGAAAGTGCAGAAGTCGTTGACTTTCAAGCATTTTCTATGTATTCTGTAACATAGAAGGTTAAATGGTTTTTTCGCAAGATGAATGCCCTGAGCGGCTGGCAGCCGCCCACGGTCTGTGTAAAATAAACCCAGATATAAAGGAGACAAACCACCATGAAGATGACCCGCAGAAACTTTCTTTCCACTTCAGCGGTTGCGGCGTTAGCCTGCGGCGCATCCCTGACCGCACACGCAGCAGGCAGTACCGATGAAAACAGTCTGAACTTTATCACAGACATTTTCAAGGACTCCACCCAACCGGGCGAGATCGAAGATGCAACGGCTATCACGGCAGAAAAGAACGCCGAATGGTATGAAAAGCTGGATTTTTCCGATCGGCGGGAGTTTGCCAACGCAGAACGCGGCTGGCTGGACAATGCGGAAGGCAGGATCATCGATGGTGAGGATAACAGATCCGCATGGGATCTGCAAAGCTACGGCGATTTGAACCGGGATGCTCCGGACACTGTAAACCCCAGTCTGTGGCGGAATACCCAACTCAACGCCAAAGCCGGTCTGTTTGAAGTATGTGACGGCATCTATCAGGTGCGCGGCTTTGATATGGCCAATACGACCTTTATCCGCACCGACCACGGTTGGATCGTGTTTGATGTGCTAATGTGCAAGGAAAACATGAAGGCAGCCAAGGAGCTGATGGAGGAGCGCTTCGGTCCGCTGGACATCAAGGCGGTGCTGTACAGCCACTCTCATGTGGACCACTTCGGCGGCGTGGAGGGCATTATCACCCGGGAGCAGGTAGCGGATGCAACGCTTTCGCTTAAAAAGCAGCTGGCTTCCGGCAAGACCCCTGTGCTTGCGCCGGCGGGCTTTCTGAAACACGCCATCAGCGAGAATGTCTATGCGGGCATCGCCATGGCGCGGCGCGCACAGTTCCAGTACGGCACGGTGCTTGACAAGGGCGAAAAGGGTGCGCTGAGCGTGGGCATCGGCATGGGACAGTCCACCGGTACGGTGTCCCTCATCGCTCCCACCTACGAGATCGGGGAAGATGTTCCGAAGCTGACCATCGACGGGCTGGAGATCGAATTCCAGCTGACCCCCGGCACCGAAGCCCCTGCTGAGATGAACGCCTATTTCCCGAAATACCGCGCCCTCTGGATGGCGGAAAACTGCACCGGTACGCTGCATAATCTGTACACCCTGCGCGGCGCAGAGGTGCGCGATGCCAACGACTGGGCGAAGTATATCATCGAGGCAGATCAGCGCTTCTGCAGCAAGACTGATGTGGTGTTCCAGAGCCACAACTGGCCGCATTGGGGTGAGGAGATCCATGAATATCTGTTGAACACGGCAGCGATCTACAAGTTCATCCACGACCAGACCCTGCATTACATGAATCAGGGATATACCTCAAATGAGATCTCGGCGATGCTGACCCTGCCCAAAAAACTGGAAAAGGTCTGGTATACACGTCCGTACTACGGTACGCTGGCGCACAATTCCAAGGCCGTTTATCAGAAATATCTGGGCTGGTATGACGCAAACCCGGTCAACCTGAATCCGCTCCCGCCCAGCGATACCGCCAAGAAGCTGGTAGAATATCTGGGCAGTGCCGATGCAGTCCTCCGCAAAGCGCAGAAGGATTTTGATAAGGGCGAGTATCAATGGGTGGCGCAGATCACCAAAGAACTGGTCTACGCCGACCCGTCCAACCAGAAGGCGCGCAATCTGTGTGCAGATGCACTGGAACAACTTGGCTATCAGGCAGAGTCCGGCGCATGGCGCAACGCCTACCTGATGGGCGCTGCAGAACTCCGCAGAGGCAACCTGTCCAAACTGGCGCGCTCAGCCAATGGACTGACCGCGACAATGGGCGAGATGACCATCGCCATGCTGCTGGATTACATTGGTATCATGAGTGATGCCAATGCCGCCCAGAACGATGATCTGACTCTGAATCTGACGGTGACAGATGTGAATGAACAGTTCTATGTAACCCGTAAGAATGGCATCCTGCTGTCTTACCCCGGCGAGAACCATCCGGATGCACAGGCTTCCGTCACCTGCAAGCGTCTGCAGCTCTTTGCCCTGATGCAGGGTCAAAAGGCCGGGCAGATACAGATCAGCGGAGATCCCACTGTCCTGAAACGCCTGCTGGCATATGCGTCCAAGTTTGAAAAAACCTTCAATGTCATTGAACCGTAAAAACGATTCGGAATTTCAATTTTTTGAAAATATCTCTGAACCTTTGATATTAGGTTCTGTCAAGAGGGCTGGCACCGTCCAGCCCTCTCTCTTTTTTCTAAAGTTTCCGTGTGAACAAGTAGAGTTTCGACAAACCCCGGCTGGAGTTGACCGAGAAGATCGAAGCGAACTTCTATTCCCAAGACCTGACCCCGGCAGCACCTCAGCCCCGGCAAAATGAAAAGCCGGCGGCAACAAAAATCTCCGGCAAAGAGATCCTTGAAGCCATCCGGCTGATGGACGCAGACGAACGCAGAGAATTGACGAGAGCCTTGTTCGCCTAAAATTTCTTCTTTTTATGCAAAGGAAAGCAGGCTGTGCAAACCTTGCGCAGAAAAGCCCCTGATTCGGGCAAATGTGCAAACGGTGTGCAGAAAGTGTGCAGCCGCTTTCCTACATAAAGAAAGAACGCCAAATCTTACGATTTGACGTTCAATATCTGGTGCACCTCGCGCACTCATATCCGAACTTTTCTCCGCTTTCACGGCTTCCCCGAAAGCGACCGTTTCCGTACCTTCCTTATAATTAAAGGTAATAAGTACCTTATCATCGTACCTTAAGCCATCACGTGCTGTGCATAGCAAAAGCCACCTCGCATCAAATCTGTGAAAGCAGCTTGATGTGGGGTGGCTTCTATTTTATCGGATTTTTATAGCAAATTCCGTGCCTGTTCATCGGCCACGAGGATAACGCTCCAATCGTCTTCCGGATGCTCCTTGGGCAGGCTGCGGCACATATCCGTGCAATCTCTTGCACCCATGATTCCGCAGTCGTTTTTCTCGATTATTTATCGCACAGCTTGTGGGCCAGCTTCATCACGTTTTCGGCATTACCGATGGCATAATCCAGAGAGGGAACTTCTGCGATGGGCAGCTTGATTTCCTCCTGCAGCTGCTTCAGGCGGTAGCTCACCTGGGGAGCCAGAAGCACGCACTCGTAGCCATTCTGCCAGGTTTCCACAGCCTCGCCAGTCCCCATAGCCTGAATCTCCAGATCCTCACCGTGTGCGTCAGCCCAGGTCTTCATCTTCTTCATCAGGATGCTGCTGGACAGACCGCCAGCGCAGCAGAGCAAAACTTTCATAATAAAAAGCTCCTTTCAAATCATCTCACCGCACACAGAGGTGCGGAGAAAAACATTTTAGGTCAGATCCTCGCCATTTGTGGCGATGCACTTTTTGTACCAGTAGAAAGAATCCTTGCGGTAACGCTTGAGCGTACCAGTGCCATCGTTGTTTTTATCCACGTAGATAAAACCGTAGCGCTTTTTCATCTCACCGGTGGAAGCGCTTACCAGATCGATGCAGCCCCAGGGGGTATAGCCACGCAGGTCTACGCCGTCTGCCATAGCAGCCTCCATGGCCTGCACATGCGCCTTGACATAGGCGATGCGGTAGGGGTCGTGCACAGTGCCGTCTGCTTCCAGTGTGTCGGAAGCGCCGAGACCGTTTTCCACGACCATGAGCGGCAGATGATACCGAGCGTAGTACTCGTTCAGAGAGTAGCGCAGGCCGTCCGGGTCCAGGCTCCAGCCCCACTCGCTGTACGTGAGGTAGGGGTTCTTGGGGCCCATGTTCAGGTTGCCGCCTGCCGTCTCAGTGACCGGGTGGGTAGTAGCACAGCTGGTAGAGTAATAGGAGTAGGTGATCATATCCACCGTACCCTGCTGCAAGTCTACCACATCTTCAGGCGTTATGTCCAGATTCACGCCGTACTTTTTCCAGATCTTTGGTGCAAAGTATGGGTACGCACCCTTGGCCATCACGTCGGCAGTGTAGTAGATGCCTTCCTGCAATTTTTCCTGAACCAGCAGCACGTCCTTGGGGTCACAGGTCAGTGGGTAGGTACTGGGTCCACCGCCGATCATGCAGCCCACCACATTTTCAGGATCGATCTCATGAGCACGTTTCACGGCACGGGCGCTGGCCACATACTGGTGGTGCAGCAGCTGGAAATCCTGCCGGATGTTCTCTGCCGGGTAACCAGGGATCAAATCCTTGATCATGAGGGGCACGTTGATCTCATTGAAGGTGAGCCAGTATTTGACCAGACCTTTGTATTCCCGGAAGATGGTCTCGGTGTAGCGGTCAAACAGCTCGATCAGCCTGCGGTTCTTCCAGCCGCCAAACGTTTCTTCCAGATACAGCGGCACATCGTAATGCTGGATGGTGACCAGCGGCTCGATGCCGTACTTCTTCAATTCCAGAAATACGTTCCGGTAAAAATCCAGACCAGCCTGATTGGGCGTTTCCTCCACGCCGTTGGGGTAGATTCGTGTCCATGCAATGGACATAC
>OKVE01000581.1_pt1 | contig 13610 bp, 10 predicted proteins | sample 1604781 | NCBI WGS metagenome assembly OKVE01 (sample SAMN01760918, study PRJEB22395) | human gut metagenome
GAATCTTTTGAGGATTATGTTGTGAGTAAAATAGATGCGTATTGTGATTGGTCGGTTACTGATTTATGTAATACATTCCATATAGAATATCAAAAGAAACCGAAAAGCCTGGAGGCGATATTAGCATATCGGATGTTAGGCATAAAAGGGAACCATGCGGAAGAATTTGAAAAAGCAAATGTGGTAGTTAAGACGATATGCATTGAGAAAAATAATAAGATAAAGGAAAATATGTCATTTCCAACTTTCAAATTTAAGGAGTTAGTAGAGGAAGACTGGGATGATTCTACATTCGGAAATTATTTACGTGAAACTAGATTTTTGTTTGTAGTTTATAAGTTTGATCAGCAAGATGAATTAAGGTTAAAGGGTTGCCAGTTCTGGAATATTCCATATGATGATTTGGAAAGCAATGTGAAGGTGGTTTGGGAAAAGACGCAGAGAGTGCTTCGCGAAGGACTTCATATAGAAAAGAAAAATGGAAAGAATTATAATAATTTTCCAAAATCATCAGAAAATCCAGTGTGCCATGTAAGACCACATGCACAGAATTCAAAAGATACTTACGAACTTCCAGACGGAAGGCAGTATCCGAAGCAATGTTTCCGTTTTGAACATATTTTTCTTCGATTGGAGCAGTTGAACAGCAGAATCCTGATGCTTCTGATAGGCCATACCCTACCTTAACTACTCCATTGCTTCCGTGGTCTTTTAAAAATTTTTCAAATTCTGCTTTAGTTTGAGGTGATAGATAGTCGCCACCAACTACAACAGTTTTAATGTCTTTTAAACCGGAACTTCCAGGATCTACTCCTTTAAGTGACATTGTTAAGAGTGAAGGGACAGCTGGGTAGATATTTGGTTTGTATTTTTTTAATTCACTATTTATTTTTTTAGTGTTTATTTTAGGTACTAAGATTGCAGTCATTCCACATACTAACGTTGTGTGAATACATAGTGCTAGGCCAAACACATGAAATATTGGAAGTGCTGCTAGAACACTGCTACCTGGATTTAAACCATCACAAACGTTCATTGTTTGAAGAGCCATGGCATTAAAGTTTAAGTTCGATAGGATAATTCCCTTTGGTTTACCAGTTGTTCCGCCACTATAGATAATTGCAGCTGGGTCATTTGCCTTTCTTTTTTTGTATGGGTCATCTAGTGTTTTGTATGAGATGAAGTCTGACCAAGATATCATATTTTTTCCCAATTTTAAATTTACAGATTCTTTAATATTGTAAATCATTTTTTTAAATTTTATTAAACTAGTTGAATTTGGTACCAAGATGAAATGTTTTACTTTTATATCCCTAGCGTTTTGCATAGATGAGTCAGAGCAGAATAATACACCACTGTTTGTTTCATCAAGAGCTCTTTTAATGTCTTTTGTTGAGGATAGTGGATGGATTATATTGGCAATTGCACCTATTTTATTGATTGCGTATATTAGAGCAATGCTTTCTGGAGTGTTTGGCATGCAGATGGTTACACACTCATTTTCAACAATGTTAAACTGGGTTAGAGCGGCTGCTATGCGGTCTACTCTTCTTAGAAATCCTCTATATGATACACCTAATCCATAGTAAGTATAGGCTGTGCGTTTTTCGTTTTTGATTGCTGATTCTTTTACATAATCATACATGCTTCCTTGATAGTAATTTAGACTTTCAGGAGTTCTTGTATAATATTTGATCCATGGTTTTTCTTTATTTTCACCAATCTCGTTTTTTATATATTTTAACATTTTAGAAATGTAGTCGTTTACTTTTCCCATTTTATATTCCTTTCATCTTAATAATTATAACATAAAGTTTAGAAATTTTCTTTGATTAATTCCACTAAATCACGTGCTGAATAATTATTAATATATTTTTTTTGATTTTCAATTATTTCATTTTGCAAATTTTGATTTTTAAATAGAGTGTTAATTGCTTCTTTGATTTCTTCATTTTTCATGCATTTAATGCTCATATGATGGCTTTCGAAAAAGTTAGTGTTATAAGTTTCGATTCCTGGTATTGGAAAGATATGAATTAAAGGTTTACGCATAGCAGCTATTTCAGTTGTTGATAGACCACCTGGTTTTGATACGATGATGTCTGACGAATAGATATAGTCATTTATGTTTTTAATAAATCCAAGAGGAATAACATTTTTAAAATTAGCATTTTTAATTTCTGATAATAGTTTTTTGTTACTACCACAGATAGTTATAATTTTGTATTTTTCATTTTCTAAGTCTTTTAATAGTTCTAAAATTTTGCCAAAGCCCATGCTACCAAGCATAATTAGAACAACTTTGTCTTTTTCATTTAAGTTTAGTCCCCCTCTTATATTCTTAACTGATTGTGTAAAACGTGTGGAAATTGGGATACCTATTGGTATTAGTGTTTCTTTTGCATTGCCCTTTTTGATAAATTTTTCTTCTAAACCTTTTTGAATTATTAACATGTTTGGCTTGCTTTCTTCCATGAATGGACACGGTTCATAATCAGTTGCTATAGTAATAAAATTAATTGGCGGCTTTTCAGTTTTGTTAATTGCAGTAAGTGTTAATGCAGGAAATAGATGGGTTGTAATTACAAGAGTAAAATTATTTTCTTTTATATAATTTAATAAAGAACGCTTGTGTAATTTGTTTACTAAATATACTGGGCTTGTAATACCTGTGTTACTGTAGGCTTCTCCTAGTGAGTAGATACCTTTAAAAATTTTACCATTACCTTTTAAAGATGCTAGATATAATTTTGATGATAATTCTTTACCTTTTGGGCTTACAATGTCAAAAAAGTCTTTGAATTCGCATTCTATATTATTTGCTTTTAGTTCTTCTTCAATGTATCTAGCACATGAGTTATGTCCTCCACCAGTACTACATGATAAAATTAATACTTTCATTTAACTCTCCTTCATAATTCTTTCAGCATTTTCTTTTAAGTCTGCTATTCTATCTTTTATTTCAAGGTTTTCGTCCGGATAGATTGCCGGTAAGATGTATGCATGCAAGCATGGTTTCCTTTTGTATAGTTTGTAAATGCCAGTAGGTTTTTCTAGAACAAATTTTATTGGGATGACTGGAGTATTTGCTAGAGTTGCTATTTTAAAAGCACCATATTTAAAGTTACGTACTTTTTCATAGTATGGCCATAGAGAACCCTCTGGATACATGTGAAGAACTACTTCTTTATTTTCTAATTCTTCAATAATATCTGTATAAAACTTTTCTTTACCTATTTTTGTTTTAGGAATTGGAATTGCATGAAGAATTTTAATTAAATGTCTTATAAAGGGAATTTTAAAGTTTTCTTCAATCGTTGGAAAGTAAGTTCTTTCGGGAAAATTTATAAGGCCAATTAGAACACAATCTATGTAATGAATATGATTGGAGATAGTTACTGAGCTTCTGCCTTTTACTAGGTTTTCTCTGCCAGTTACTTTAAATCCTAGAAATATTTTAGTGATTACTGCCAAGATTATAACAATGGGAATTATTAGGATATCACTTATTAGATTAAATATAATGTTTTTAGGAATATAGTTGTAATCTTCACTTATTTTTATTGGTAATATACCTAGTGAGGGAACAACATGTTCATCTTCTTTTAGATTTTCATAATTATACTTCTTCATTGAATCACCTGTTTCTGTAAATTATAGCATATTTTTAGTTTTATTAATAATATAATCTATTATGGATAGTAATGAAATTAGTGAACTTAAACGTTTGCATTTTGAAAATGTTATTTGGATTGTCTTTGCAGGGTTATGTATTTTGAATATTCTTGGTGATAATGATGAGATTTTTTACATAGAACGTAATGATGTTAGTTATAAAAATGAAGCTAATACAATTTTTGAACTTACACTTACGATGACTTTTTTTATTTATTTATATTTTTTTAATCGTAATTTTAAACAGCTTAATAAAGCAAGTTCTGATAAGAAGGCATTATATGAAGTTAAAGTATTAGGAAGTATCTTCTTAATTTCTGGTATTATCTGTTTAATCTATTTTCAAAAGAAACAAAAGAATTTTGCTGGTTCTCCTGCTCTTTAAGTTTACTATTTTACTATATTAACTTTAGCATAGAATTTTATTTTTTACAATTTACATATTCTTATAAATGTATTTTTTGATACCATTGTAACTTAATTCAGATATTATTTCAGCAATATCTTCTGGTTTTGATGTGAAGTCATTTTGAACCCAGTAATTTATTATTCCTAACGAACCATTAAAAATGTAGATTGCTCCCAGTTCTATTTGTTCGTCATTAAGATTAGAGTCTATACTTTTCCATTTATTTTGACATTTTTCATAAGCTGTCTCTAAGAATTCTTGCATGAAATTAATGTTGCTCCTTGATTTGAAAATGACTTTTAAAATTTGTTTGTTTTCAAGAAAAATATTTAGTACTTTTAAAGCAAATGAGTATACTGTATAGTTTTCTTCTTTAAATATCAGTCTTAAGTTATCTACGAATTCTGCTTCGATGCTGTCTAGTAGGTCATAAACATCTAAGTAGTATCTATAAAAGGTAGCACGATTGACGTCTGCATCCTTACAGATTTCGCTGACAGTTATTTTGTTTATTTCTTTCTCTTCTAATTTTTTTAAAAATGTAGTTTTGATAATATTTTTAGTATATTTTATTCTTCTATCCATAAATTCTCCCTTTTTTAAACATAATAAGTAACATTTGTTTAAAAAATAACAAAATGTGTATATTTGCTTATTGCTTTTTGTTTCAATAGTATTTTATAATATATTTGTTATTTTTGCAACAATTGTTTAATAAAGGAGAAATATGAAAAAGTTAAATTTTAAAGATGTTAGAAATCAAAAAATAGAGTGTGAGGATATATCTATATATGAAGGATTGCATGCAAGTAAAACTGTAGTATTGGAAAACTATGCGATTAATTATTTTGGATATAAGATGACATTTGGCGATTTATTTAAAAAGATAGATGTATGTGCTAAGTCACTGGTGAGTTTCGGTGTACGAAAAGGTGATGTAATTACAGTGTGCATGCCAAATACGCCTGAAGCAATTATTATGGTTTATGCGGCTAATAAGATTGGAGCTATTGTTAATTTAGTGCATCCATTATCTTCTAAAGAAGAGTTAAAAAGAACAATCATTGATACAAACTCTGTTTTTGCTCTTGTAATCAATTTTAATTATGAAAAGGTTAAAAGTTTTATAAGTGAAACTAGTTTATATAAGGTAATTATTGTGTCTGCTGGTGAATCTATGCCGAGTCTTCTTAGTCTTGGATACTGGTTTAGTAATGATGTTAAGATTAATTTTACTAGTGATGAGTTGTTTACAGATTGGAAGAGTTTTCTTCTAAAGGAGAAAAATTATAATAAGGAGATTCGTGATAATGGTGTGAGAGACGATGCTGCATTATATCTTCATAGTGGTGGTACAACAGGAAGTCCTAAAAATATAGTACTAACTAATGGCAATATTAATTCAATTATCTCTCAAGCTAGAATAATTTTCCCAGACATTGGGGATGAAGATAACTTTTTGTCTATACTTCCAATATTTCACTGTTTTGGACTAGTTGTATGTGTATGTGCTCCGCTTGCGTTAGGTGCCATGATTACATTGATACCACAGTTTAATGCACAAAGATTTGATAAGCTAATTAAAAGATATCATCCTAGTGTTATTGCCGGGGTTCCGACTTTATTTGAGGCATTACTAAATAATCCTTATATGATAAATACTAGTTTAAATAATATAAAATATGTTATAAGTGGTGGAGATAGTCTTTCTGCAAAGAAGAATGAAGAAGTAAATAAATTTCTTAAAGATCATGAGTGCAGTGCTACAATTATACAAGGGTATGGTATGACAGAAACTACAGGGCCTGCTACATTTGGTTATTTTGGCAGTGATAAGTTGGGGTCTGTTGGAACAGGTTTACCTGGTAATAAGATTATGATTGTGGATCCTAATACAAATAAGAAACTTAAAAATGGTGAGGTTGGAGAGATTTTAATTTCTAGCCCTGGTATGATGAAGGAGTATTTAAATAATAAGAAAGAAACTGATAATTTGATATTTAATGATGGCAAGATGAGATGGATTAAAACAGGAGATTTAGGTTATCTTGATGAAGATGAAGTATTATTTTATGTTCAAAGACTTAAGAGAATGTTAATTGTTTCTGGGTATAATGTTTATCCTAATTATATAGAGGAAGTTTTAATGAAACATCCTGCAGTTAAGAATGCAGGTGTAGTTGGAATGAAGCATCCTTATAAAGTACAAGTGCCAATTGCATTTGTGGTTATTAATGAGGAATATTCTGGAGAGTATAATATTGTCGGCATTTTAAGAAAGTATTGTGAAGAAAACTTAAGTAAGTATATGATTCCTTATAAATTTATTATAAAGGATGAACTGCCGAAGACAATGATTGGTAAAGTAAACTATAAAGAATTAGAAAAAGAAGTACAAAAGTAAGGTATTCGTGTTATAATTTATCTGATATAAAAATTTGGAGGTAATGAATGAAAAATATTGTAATAATGGGTGGTGGCGTTCTTGGAAGCCAAATTGCTTTTCAAACAGCATTTTGTGACTATAACGTTACAGTGTGGCTTAGAAGTGAAGGAAGTATAGAAAGAACTAAAGCTAAGCTTGAATGGGTTAAGAATTCTTATATAGATGCGATAAATTTGATGGCAATGCCAGAGGGAAAGTCTTTTAATAATTGGTGTAGAGGGATTGCTGATGCAGACAATTTTAATAAAGATGAACTAATTAATAAAGTGATGGGATTGAGTGATAAGATTAAGTTAGAACTTGATATGAAGAAGGCTTTAGAGGATGCAGACTTAGTTATTGAGTCAATGGCAGAAGATTTTGAAGCGAAAAAAGATTTATATTTAAAGATGGCTCCTCTTCTTCCAGAGAAGACAATTGTAGTTACTAATTCCTCAACAATGCTTCCTAGTAAACTTGCTAAATATACTGGTAGACCTGATAAGTTTTTAGCTTTACATTTTGCTAATTCTATTTGGAAGAATAATACTGCTGAAGTTATGGTACAACCAAAGACTGAAGAAGAATATTTTAATAAGGTCATGGAGTTTGCTAAGGGTATTAGAATGATTGCTCTACCATTAAAGAAGGAAAAGTCTGGATATCTTCTTAATTCAATGCTTATTCCCCTACTTTTTTCAGGATTAGATTTGTATGTTAATGGCGTTTCTGATTTTGAGAGTATTGATAAAGCATGGTTACTTGGTACTGGGGCTCCTAAAGGTCCATTTCAGATACTTGATACTGTTGGTTTAGAGACGGCTTATAACATTGTTGAGATGTATTTAAAGATTCCTTCTTTTCTAGCACCTTATAATTTTAAGGGAATGGCTAAAGTTTTAAAGGAATATATTGATGCCGGAAAACTTGGTAAGGCTTCTGGTGAAGGATTTTATAAGTATGATAAGTAATTCGTGAAGAGTTACTTTCAGACTGTACAATCAGGTATAATTTTTACTTATTTGTCAACAGTCTAATAAAACCAGATAAGATAATTATCTGGTTTTAGTTTGATTTATTTGATAATAGAAATTTACAAATAAATTGGTCCTGTAAGTTGACGGCAAAGTTAATAATTGTTTTAATAATTGTTATTTATTTCTATTAAATTTTCAAAATATCTTACACTTTTATCTAGTGTAATTTTTATTTTATTTTCTTTTATTAATCTATTTATTAGAAAGGTATACGTTTTATCATTTAGATAGATATTTTTCATAAGATTACCTACTAGTTTTGAGATCTTTACTTTGCCTATGTTTTGCAATGTTTCTAAAATGTAGCTATCATAGTAATCTAAATGTACTGATTTAATTTTACCTTTTTCAATTATTCTTAATTCGGTATTTTCACTAACTATTTTTCCCCAAGTATCAGCAAAGTTTTTGATTTCTTCCTTAGTTAGTTTATGTTCTAGACGTGATAATTTTTCAAGTTCATATTCTCTCATTACGCTTGGTGATGGATAGTCTTCGATATAATCTTCACTGTATAAAACGTATAATTCATAGTTATTCTTATTTATGATGCTGCATGTATATAGCATTATTAAATAAGAGTAGATGTCATTTTTACTTGTCCATACTCTTATTTTATTTTCTTTTTTTATGTTATTAATAATTATGTCATACTCGTCCTTAAAGTAAATGTTACTTTTTTCAAAATATAATTCCTGAGGAATTGTAATTTCGAAATTTTCTATATTAGACAAATCTGCAATATTAAATAATGCATTAGTCATTAATACTTCATTGTTGATTTTACTATTTTTTATTGTTTGATAGCAGGAATTACCAAACACTATATCTAATGTATTCATTTTTTAGTCCTTTTTATTATTTGGAGCAGATAATGGGGATCGAACCCACACCCTAAGCTTGGGAAGCTTATATTCTACCATTAAACTATATCTGCATAACTTAATTATAGCATAGAATAAGAAAAAGAGGCTATATTTTTCGCCTCTTACTTCACACTATTTTTTATAGTTTTTGATTTTTTCGCATTTTTATTATTCGCTTCTTAATGCTTCTACTGGGTCTTTCTTAGATGCTGCTCTAGCTGGAATTAAACCACCAATTAAAGTTAAGATTATTGCTAAGCCTACTAATACTAGAGCATGAGTTATTTCGAGTGATGCTGAAAGTGGTATGTTACCTATGTAGTGATGTAATATTGTATTTATTATTGGAATTAATATATAAGATATACCTATACCAAATAAGCCAGATAAGAATCCGATAATAAATGTTTCAGCATTAAATATTGATGAGATATTTCCTTTTGAAGCGCCAATTGCTCTTAGGATACCTATTTCTTTTGTTCTTTCATATACTGAGATGTATGTGATAACGCCAATCATGATGCTTGATACGACTAGTGAGATTGATACAAAAGCAATTAGAACATAACTTACAGCATTTACGATTGTTTTTACTGATGACATAAGAATTCCCGTTGTATCTGAGTAATTAATCTCTTTTTCTTCTGAAACGTTTTTATTATAGTCTTCAATAAATGATAGAAAGTGTTCTTTTCCATCGAAACTATTAAAATAAAATGAAATATATGTTGGTTCTTCTTTATCTTGATAACCTAATGTAATAAGATTTGTTTTTTGAGTTGTTTCAGTTTTATTCATCATAGCGTTTACTACTCTTGCTAGTTCATCTTTACTAAAGTTAAGAGTAAATGCTGAAGCGATTTTATCTTGATCAATGTTTAGAGATGTAGCAAAACTTTTAGATAAGTTAGTTGTTAAGTCGCCTACTTTAGTTAGAATATCTTTTTTCATTTTAGTTTCAGTCATTACTGATGCCATGGTTTCACCTGTTTTAATTATTGGAGCACTATTTAAGTATGATGATATAACTGTTTCTTTTAGTTCTGCAATAATTACTGCACTTGGGTTTTCTCCATTTATTTCATAATCTGGAGTTCAGACGTGTGCTCTTCCGATCTGGTTTTCATGTAAGAATTATAAGCAGTGATGTAACTATCAAGTAAACCCTTTAATAATGATTTATATGTAGTTTTAAAAGTGTCTGCTGGTATAGTATATTCTTTTTCCATGCTAGTTAAAAGTTCTTTGCTTTCAGCTTTATTTAAAAGATTTTCAGTTAATGTTAAAGTGTTATTTAATGTAAACTCACTATTTATACTATTAAATAGGTTGTTTGCTAATTGTGAAAGATTATTATTAAATAAATCTTTTGCTGGAGTTACATTTGTTGTAATTGAGTTCGCTATTTCCTCCATATATTTTTGGGTTTGTTTTTCTAGTTCTTTTTCATTTATATTAATATTGAATGCACTTTGTAATTTTTTATTATCTACTTTTACTAAATCTTTAAAATCAAAGTCGAAGTTATTTTTCTTACTATCAAAACGATTCCCAGAGAAAATGTCAATATCTTTATTTTTTAATTGTTTTTTAACAACATCAGTGTCTTTTGAGTAATTAATTATATAGTCAATGAGGTCACTTGTATAGTTTACTCCTGGGTTTAATGCCATAGTAGTTTTTCCTTCTTTAGGGCTTACTATACCTACTATTTTTAGTTTAAGTGCTTTGTCATATAGAGTTTTCATGTAAGAGTCATCGGCGCTCATGTCTTCATATACGTCATATTTTGAATTATATTTGTATGTGTCTGATGGCATGATTAATCTTAAGTCTACATTTAGTAAGTCATCATATGTAAATGTTTTTGGTTCATTATTAATATTAACACTTTCACCGCTCATGATTTTAGTTACCATATTAGTTAGTTCCTCTGTGTCTCTTAATCCTAGTGAGTAAACAAGAAGATCTGATATGCTATTTTTTTCGGATAGAACAATAATCATTTCGTCATATTTTTCTGGCCATCTTCCTTTTAATAAGTCATAGTCGCTTTCAATCTCTTTTTTGTTATCTACCATTTTTGAGAAAATAGATGCCATAGATGAGTATGATTGCATAAGAGAACTATCCCCCATCATAGCGCTAAATAAGTTACTTGGATTTAGTTTAGCTAATTTTTTGGTGGCATCGATTGTGTAAATATTAGGATCAATGCTATAGTTATATGATACATTTGATAAATCATTTTTTACTTTACTATAGTTGTCTTCTAGATATGTTTTAAAACTTTTAAGATCGTTAGTACTGATGTTAGATAGCATTGATGAGATGTACTGCTGTTCTTTAACATTTTCCCCTTCTACGCCACTTTTTTCACCTGAACGCATTGAAAGAAGAACACCAGTGATATCAGATGATTCTTGCATGATTGAAAGTGGATAACTTGTTAAAGTCTCTTCTTGAATTGAGTCTACGTAGTTTTGAAAGCCAGTTGATACTGCTAAGATAAGAGCTATGCCTATAATACCAATAGAACCTGCTACTGATACAAGCACTGTTCTGCCTTTTTTAGTCATAAGGTTATTAAATGATAAGGATAGTGCAGTTAAAAATGACATTTTAGTTTTGGATGTTTTTTGGATCGTATTTTCTTCTAATTCTTCTTTTCCATCAAAAGGATTAGTATCACTTGTGATTTTGCCATCTTTAATGTTAATTATTCTGCTTGAATATTCTTTCGCTAGATCTGGATTATGAGTAACCATGATAACTAATTTTTCTTTAGAAATGTCTTTTAGGATTTTCATTATTTGAACACTAGTTTCTGAGTCGAGAGCACCGGTTGGTTCGTCAGCTAGAATTATTTCTGGGTCATTTACTAAGGCTCTTGCGATAGCTACTCTTTGCATTTGACCACCAGATAGTTGATTTGGTTTTTTATTTATGTGTTTTTCTAAGCCAACATCCTTTAAAGCTTTTATTGCTCTATCTTTTCTTTCTTCTTTTGAGATTCCTGATAGAGTTAGTGCTAGTTCTACATTTTTTAAAATTGTTTGGTGTGTTATGAGATTGTAACTTTGAAAAACAAAACCTACTCGGTGATTACGATAACTATCCCAGTCTCTATCTGTATAGTTTTTAGTACTAACATTATTAATTATAAGGTCTCCAGAAGTATATTCGTCTAGGCCACCTATTATATTTAAAAATGTTGTTTTCCCGGAACCTGATGGACCTAAAATAGATGCAAATTCATGTTTACGAAAATTAACGCTTACTTTATCAAGTGCTGTTTGTTTGAGTCCTTCGGTTTTATAGATTTTTGTTATCTTTTTTATTTCTAGCATTATAATCACCTTTACTATTATATAATTTTATATATTTTAAATGTCAATGTTAATCTAACATAAATAGTGGCTCTAGTCAATTATTAATATAAAGATATATAAAAAAGGCGATGATATTGGCCTAAATATTTTTTTGATTTTCTTCTTATTTCATTCTTTTCATCATATCTCGTATATTTCTTCTTATAGCCTATTGTTTTATGCATTCTTTTTGTTTATTATGTGTGTCTTTATGCATTTTATTCATTTTTTTAAAATAATACTTGCATAATTATAAAATGTGGTGTATAGTATGTTTTAGCTTGTTAAAGCAGAAATCTTTAGAACTCAAGAAACTGAGAAAACAGAAATTGATAAAATACATTCAGGAGGCAATAAAATGAGTAAAGAAAAAGTTGTATTAGCATATTCAGGTGGTCTTGATACTACAGCAATTATCCCGTGGCTGAAAGAAACATTTGATTATGATGTTGTCTGCTGCTGCGTTAACTGCGGACAGGGAAATGAGCTGGACGGACTTGAGGAAAGAGCAAAGCTTTCCGGTGCTTCCAAATTATATATCGAAGACATTGTTGATGATTTCTGCGACAACTACGTAATGCCTTGCGTACAGGCAGGCGCTGTATACGAGCACAAATATCTTCTCGGAACTTCTATGGCACGTCCTGCAATCGCAAAAAAACTTGTTGAGATCGCACGTAAAGAAAATGCCGTTGCAATCTGCCACGGTGCTACCGGTAAAGGTAATGACCAGATCCGTTTCGAGCTCGGAATCAAAGCACTTGCTCCGGACATCAAGATCATTGCTCCATGGAGAATGACAGATGTATGGACCATGCAGTCCCGTGAAGATGAGATTGCCTTCTGCCAGGCGCACGGAATCAACCTTCCGTTTGACGCAAGCCACAGCTACAGCCGTGACCGTAACTTATGGCATATCAGCCATGAGGGTCTGGAACTCGAAGATCCTTCTCAGGCTCCAAACTATGATGACATGCTTGTATTAAGTGTTACTCCTGAAAAAGCACCAGATAAAGAAACTGAGATCACAATGACTTTCGAAGCAGGTGTGCCAAAAACACTGAATGGCAAGGCAATGAAAGTTTCTGAGATCATCACAGAGCTGAACCGTCTCGGCGGTGAAAACGGTATCGGTATCATCGACATCGTAGAAAACCGTGTTGTTGGTATGAAATCCCGTGGTGTATATGAGACACCGGGCGGAACCATCCTGATGGCAGCCCATGAACAGCTCGAAGAACTGACTCTGGACCGTGAAACCATGGAAACAAAGAAAAAACTTGGCAGCCAGTTTGCTCAGGTCGTATACGAAGGAAAATGGTTCACACCGCTGCGTGAGGCAATCCAGGCTTTCGTTGAAGTAACACAGAAATATGTAACCGGCGAAGTTAAATTCAAACTTTACAAAGGAAACATCATCAAGAATGGTACAACTTCTCCATACAGCCTTTACAATGAGTCCCTTGCTTCCTTCACAACCGGTGATATGTATGACCACCACGACGCTGACGGATTCATCACTCTGTTCGGACTTCCATTAAAGGTTCGTGCTATGAAGCAGGAAGAAGTTAAGAAAAACAACATAGTAAACTGGGGAGGAAGAATACCAAAGAATTTAAAAACACCACTGAAGGATGGGGATATGGAAAGACCAAATGATGAAGCTTTTAAAAATTCTTTCTACTTAAATGCCAGTAGCAAATACAAGCCTAAGGTGGTAAACAGAAAAGTAGAGCCTATAACAAATGAAGCTGAAGTTTACTCAGGATGTTATGGGAAAATTAGCGTTGTTTTCTATGGATTTACAAGTGGAGACAACATGGGTAT
>OKVE01000584.1_pt1 | contig 13563 bp, 10 predicted proteins | sample 1604781 | NCBI WGS metagenome assembly OKVE01 (sample SAMN01760918, study PRJEB22395) | human gut metagenome
ATTTCCTGTTGCCATATCTTTTGCAGATACATGAACTATACCATTAGCATCTATATCAAATGTAACTTCTATTTGTGGTACACCCCTTGGTGCTGCTGGAATGCCTGTTAATTGAAATCTTCCTAAAGTTTTATTGTATGCTGCCATTTCACGTTCACCTTGTAATACGTGAATTTCTACACTTGTTTGACCATCTGCTGCTGTTGAAAATACCTGTGATTTTTTTGTTGGTATTGTTGTATTTCTTTCTATAAGTTTTGTAAATACTCCTCCTAAAGTCTCTATACCTAATGATAATGGTGTTACATCTAATAAAACTAAATCTTTAACATCTCCTGAAAGTACTCCACCTTGGATAGCTGCGCCTATAGCAACACACTCATCTGGATTTATTCCCTTATCTGGCTCTTTTCCAGTTATTTTTTTAACAGCCTCTTGCACAGCTGGAACTCTTGTAGAACCTCCAACAAGTAATACTTTGTGTAAATCTGCTGCCGTTATTCCTGCATCTTTTAAAGCATTTTGTACTGGAACTTTTGTAGCTTCTATTAAATCACTAATTAATTCCTCAAATTTTGCTCTTGTTAATGTAATGTCTAAATGTTTTGGACCATTTGCATCTGCTGTAATAAATGGTAAGTTAATTTGTGTTTGTTGAACACCTGATAATTCTATCTTTGCTTTTTCTGCTGCTTCTTTTAGTCTTTGCATAGCCATTTTATCTGTTTTTAAATCTATTCCATTTGATTTTTTAAATTCATCTACTAAATAGTTCATTATCCTTTCATCAAAGTCATCTCCACCTAATCTTGTATTACCATTTGTAGCTAAAACTTCAAATACTCCATCTCCTATATCTAGTATAGAAACATCAAATGTACCTCCACCTAAGTCATATATCATTATTTTTTGATCTTGGTCTTCTTTATCCATTCCAAATGCTAAAGCTGCTGCTGTTGGTTCATTTATTATTCTTAATACTTCTAGTCCTGCTATTTTTCCTGCATCTTTTGTTGCTTGTCTTTGACTGTCACTAAAATATGCTGGTACTGTAATAACAGCTTGTGTAACTTTTTGTCCTAAATAATTTTCTGCATCTGTTTTTAATTTTTGAAGTATCATTGCTGATATTTCTTGTGGAGAAAATTCATCTCCTTCTATGTTTACTTTTTTGTTTGTTCCCATTTCTCTTTTTATTGAAATTACTGTATTGTCTGGATTTGTTACCGCTTGACGTTTTGCTATCTGTCCAACTAGTCTTTCTCCATTTTTTGAAAATGCAACTACTGATGGAGTTGTTCTATTTCCTTCTGCATTTGGTATTACAACTGGTTCTCCACCTTCCATAACTGCAACACATGAATTTGTTGTTCCTAAATCAATTCCTATAATTTTTCCCATAATAAATTCTTCCTTTCATATTTTTATTTATATTTAAAATTAATAACTTATTTTAATATTAGTAATCATTTACTAATTTAATTTGCTACTACTACCATTGAGTGACGTATTACTTTGTTGCCTAGTATGTATCCTTTTCTATATTCTTCTTTTATTTCTTTTTCTCCCAAATTTTCATCTACTACAGATGCAACTGCTTCATGCAATTCTGGGTCAAAAGTTTTTCCAATTGTTTCTATTTCTTTTACTCCGTTTGATGTTAGTACATCTTTAAGTTGTTTTAGCACAAGTTCTATTCCCTGTTTATAGCTTTCATCTTCTGTTTTTGCAACAACTGCTTTTTCTAAATTATCAACAACAGGTAGAATTGTTAAAATGACATCTCCTTTTAAAGAATTATATAGAGTTTCTCTTTCTTTTGTACTCCTTTTTTTATAATTTTCAAACTCTGCTGCTACTCTTTTAAGTCTGTCTTCCTGCTCTTCTAATTGTATTTTTTGAGTTTCTATTGTCTTTTTTAGTTCAATAACCTCATCTTCCTTGTTTTCTTCTATCTTCTGTTCTTCTTTGTTTTCTGCCATCTATCTTAACTCCTTTCCTTTATTCTCCATTTAATTTTTTACTAATATATTTCATTACAGAAATAACCTTCGAGTAGTCCATTCGTTTTGGACCTATAATTCCTATTGTTCCTAAATCTCTGTCTTTATATCTATGTTTAAAAGTTATTATGCTAAAATCTTTTAATTGTTCATTATCATTTTCGTCTCCTATATACACATTTATATCTTTGGCAAATCCTGTATTTAGAAGATCTACAACAATATCTTTTGTATCTATTAAATTTATAAAGTTTTTTGCAACTTTTAAACTCTTAAATTCTGGCAATTCAAATGCTTTATTAGCTCCTTCTAAATATATCTTGTTTTCCTCACTGATTACCTTGTTTAGTTGTTCCATAACTGGTTTTATTACTTTTAAGCTATAATTCATTTGAGAAAATATATATTCTTCTAATGGTCTATCTATTTCTTCTAATGGTTTACCTTTTAATTTATTGTTAAATATAAATGTTAAAGTTTCTACTTGCTCTTCTGAAATATCTTCGTCAAATTTAATTATAGTTTCTTTAATAATTCCTGTGTCTGTAAGAATTATAGCCATCAACATTCTTTTGCCCAAAAGTACAAATTTAACTTCTTCTATATTTTGCAAATTGTTTTTTGGTCCTATTGCAACTGTAGTATAATGTGTAATTTCAGAAAGTGTGTTAGTTGCAATTTTAGTCAATTCTTCCATTTCATTTACTCTTGTTTCAAGTTTAGATTTTATATATTTTATTTCTTCCAAACTTATATTATCTTCTTTTAGTAGTTCGTCTACATATAGTCTATAACCAAGCGCTGATGGAACTCTGCCACTGGAAGTATGTGGTTTATCTAGGTATCCCTCTTTTTCTAAATCTGCCATTTCGTTTCTTATTGTCGCACTACTATAATTCAAACTATATTTTCCCGCTATCGAGCCAGAACTTACTGGTTCTGCGGATTGTATGTATTCATCTATTACTGCCTGTAATATTTTTTTCTTTCTTTCATCTAACATACTTATTACCACCTGTTTTTAGCACTCTCTCCTTTTGATTGCTAAACTTTATATATATTATATCCAAAATTAGCAATTGTCAATACTAATTGCTAATTTTTTTGTGAATTTTTGGACACATAAATCCTATTATTTTTCTAATTGTCTTATACAAAAAAGACCATCACTTTTTCCATTTGTTGATAGTCTTCTTTTACTTATATAAAATTCTAAATTATATATCCATTTGACTTCCTAAAAATGTAGCTGCAGATTGTGCAACTTTCTGCTCAACTTCTGTCATTTTTGTATTATTATCTTTTGATAATAGTATAACACTTCCTATTGCATCTCCATCTGAAATTATTGGATATACTATTTGTGAATTATATTTTCTTTCCCATTTATCATTTTTTGTAATTGGAATTGATATGTTATTATTATCTCTACTTGCATAGTTTTCTTTTTCATCCATTATTTTTTCTAATTCTTCGCTTATACCCTGTTCATAAAATTCTTTTTTTGACGTCCCAGAAACAGCTATTACTGTATCCTTATCTGTTATACATGCAATATGTCCAGTAGTTTTTGCCAAAGTTTCTGCATATCCTGCTGCAAATTCAGATAGTTCGCCTATTGGAGAATATTTTTTTAATATTACTTCTCCTTCTTTATCTGTAAAAATCTCTAATGGGTCTCCCTCTTTTATTCTTAGAGTTTTTCTTATCTCTTTTGGAATAACAACTCTTCCTAGGTCATCTATTCTTCTAACTACTCCTGTTGCTTTCAAAATCTTCCCTCCTTTTTTGTTTTATAGTTTTATTATTGTTTTTTATGTCAATTTTTATTCATAATTTTGCATAAAGAGGAAAACGTTTTAATCTTTTGCGGGTATATTTTTTTAAACTATTTCGTTTTTATTCTATCAATTGCCTTCTTTACATCTAGCCTTGTATGGATAACTGCTAATTTTTTGGCAGTTTGCTCTGTTCCACTTTTTGCATCGTCTATAAATTGAGTTATATGGTTAATTGCTGTTTCTGCCCAAATTACCATTTTTTTATAATCTCCTTTACTTCATCGCTTGTTTTAACATTATTTTCTTCCATATCTCTAATACCTTTTGATACCTCATATTGAAGATATAATGCGTATAATATTTCTTCATAGCTTGTCGCATCGTCAATTTGAGCAACAGTATTTAGAATTATTTGTTTATCACTCATTCAAATCATCTCCTATCTTTTTATTTATTTTATCATAATTCAAAACACAAAACAATAGTTTTAAGGCATATGGTATCAGCGCAGTATTTCACATAATGTTTTCAAAAAAAGAAAACGTTTTAATCTTTTGCAAGTGTGATTACACCAATTTCTTGAGTTTGATTTTGTTTTAGTTTTCTAGCAATTTCATTAACCGTACTTCCTGTTGTATATATGTCGTCTAATAAAAGAACCTTTTTATTTTTTACTTCTATTGGTTTATTTATTTCATATATATCTTCTACATTTTTTATTCTTTCTAGTTTATTTAACTCGCTTTGTGGTTTATTATCTTTCTTTTTTATAATTATATCTGTCCATATGTCTTGGTTTAATTTTTGTGCTAATTCATTAGCCACTAATTCGCTCTGATTATATCCTCTCTTCTTTTTTCTTTTTTTACTTATTGGCACAGGAATTATTACATCGTATTTTTTTATAAAATTGCATGTTTTTTTATCACTTAAAATAATTTTTGCAAACATTTTATATAGGTATCCTTTATCTTCAAACTTATACTCTATTATTTTATTTCTTATTATTCCTTCATATTTAAAAATATATAAGTGTTTAGAAAAGTTTCTGTTATTATACTCATTAATAACGCACTTTTTAATTTTTTTAATATTCTCGTAGCAATTATTACATATGTAATTCTCATTTATTTCCCCGCACATTCCACATATTGGTGGAAAAAAATAATCGAGGGCACTATTAATAAAGTTCATTGTAAACCTCCTTTAATTGCCCCCGATTTATAATATTTTATTAATTACCTTTTTATATAAAAATAATTATATTTAATTGGTTTTTAATTTATACTGCAATCCTGTATTTCTTTTTTTGCTATCTGTATTTTTTATCATAAATTCTATAATATTCTTATTTCCTATTATTATTAAAAGTTTTTTTGCTCTTGTCATTCCTGTGTATAATAGATTTCTTGTTAAAAGCATTGGAGAAGACTGAGATATTGGCATTAATACCACATCAAACTCACTTCCGTTGTGCCTTATGTACTGTTATAGCGTATGCATGTTCTATTTGGTCCAAGTCTGTATATTGGTACCATGCTACCTTTTCATCGTCGAATTTTATTTTTATTTGTTTCTCTGATTCGTTTATTTTTATAATTGTGCCAAATTCTCCATTAAATACTCCGCTTCCATATTCTACTTCATCATTATTTTTTTCCCAATAGATATCATAGTTATTTTTTATTTGCATTATTCTATCATTTTCTCTAAAAATTATGTCTCCATATTTTTTCTCTTTCTTCTCTTCTTGGTATGGATTTATTTTTTCTTGTAGCAAATTGTTTAATTCTTTTGTTCCAAGTTCTCCTTTTTTTGTAGGTGTTATAACTTGTATACTTTTTAAAAAGTCATAATTACCATATTTTTTTAATCTACCTGTACTTAAAGATATAACATTGTCCAGTATTTTTGTTTTACTATTTTCACTTATATAGAAGAAGTCTTCCAAAATATCTTTTTCATATTCTGTACCTATAAAGCTTTTTCCCTCATTTACTTTATGTGAGTTTAATATTATTTTGCTTTTTGCTGCCTGTCTAAAGATTTTATTTAGTACTATTGTAACTATTGCTTCCGAATTAATTATATCTTTTAATACGTTTCCTGGTCCTACTGATGGCAACTGATCCACATCTCCTACTAGTACTAATTTACTGCCTTGATAAATGCCCTTTACCAGATAATTCATTAAAAACAAGTCTACCATTGAAACTTCATCTACTATTATAATATCTGCATCTATTGGGGTTATTGCTAAGTCAGTATTTATATCCTGACTATCATCTGATACTATTTTTCCTAATTCTAGCAGTCTATGTAATGTTTTGGCATCTTCTCCCGTGGTTTCCGACATTCTTTTAGCTGCTCTACCTGTAGGAGCGCAAAGTACCACCTTTTTTCCTTCTTGCTTATACAATTCTAATATTGTTTTAATTATAGTAGTTTTACCAGTACCTGGTCCACCTGTAATGACACAAACATTATTATCATTAATTGCTCTAACTGCCTCTAATTGTTTTTCAGATAGTTCTATATCTGAATGCTTTTCTAATGTTTTTATTTTTCTGTCAAATCCATTTATTTTTTTTATATTTCTGCCTTCCTTTAAGTTTATTAATTTATTAGCAATATTTTTTTCTGCGTTATAAAATTCTTCTAAGTAAACCCATTCTTCCAGCTTTTCACCATTTTCTCTTTCTTCTATTATAATTTCATTTTTAGCTTTTAAATTTATTATGTTTTCCTCAACGTACTCTCCGTTTACACCTAATAAAGTACTAACAAACTGTACCAAATTTTCATATGCCACTGTACTATGTCCGTTATATGTTGAAAGTCTTAAGGCATGCTTTATACCACTTTTAATTCTTTTGTCATTATTATATTCTATACCTATTCCTAGAGCCATTTTATCAATTTGTGTAAAATCAACTTTGTTTACCAAGTCAACCAATATATATGGATTGGCTTCAATTTCTTCTATTGCATTTGTTCCCAATGTTTTATAAATTTTTTCTGCGCTTTGTGGCCCTACTCCAAATTTATCTAAAAATCCAACTAATTGCCATATTTCCCAATTTGCTATAAATTCTTCTGCTATACTAATTGCTTTTTCTTCTGTAATTCCTTTAATGTTTGATAGCATTTTAGGTTCAAATTTAAATATATTTATTGTTTCTTCTCCAAATGTTCCTACTATTTTTTTTGCTGTCGCTGGTCCAATTCCTTTTATAGTTCCATTGGCTAAATATCTTTCTAGTGCATCTAAAGTCTGTGGCATTATTTTTTCAAATGTTTCTATTTTAAACTGCCTTCCATATTCTTGGTGTTCTATAAACACACCATTAACTTTTAACGTATCTCCTGAATTTATAAAAGGCAAATACCCTACCACTGTTGTCTCTTCTTCTGATGTTTTAAAAGTAGCTATTGTATAACTATTAATTTCATTTTTATATATTATGTCTTGTACTTCTCCTTTTATTTCCACCTAAATACCTCTTCCTTATAGCTTATTGTTATATTGTAGAACAAGATTTTTTATTGTCAAATACTATATTTCTATTCTCTTATTAAATTTTTCTTCAATTATATTTCTTATTTTTTTGTTTTTATCACTTGTTAGGTTTGGATCCTCTTGTTGTATTTTTATGGCAATGCTTTGAACTCTTTTTAATATTTCCATATCTTCAAATAAATTTGCTATTTTGAATTCTGGTATTCCGTGTTGCTTAGTACCAAAAAACTCGCCAGTTCCTCTTAGTTCTAAGTCTTTTTCTGCTATTACGAACCCGTCATTTGTTTTTTGCATAATTTCCATTCTTTGCTTTGCAACTTGAGTAGTTGCATTATATTTTAAAATACAATATGACTGTTTGTCTCCTCTTCCAACACGTCCTCTTAATTGATGAAGTGCAGCCAATCCAAATCTTTCTGCACTTTCTATTATCATAAGTGTTGCATTTGGCACATTTACACCCACTTCTATTACAGTTGTAGAAATTAATACATTTATTTTTCCCTCTTTAAATTCTTGCATTATCCTTTCTTTTTCTTTTGGTTTCATTTTTCCGTGTATATATTCTACTCTGTAGTCGGTTAAAATTTTTTTATATTTTTCTGTAGTTTCTATAACGGACTTTGCATTTATTTCTTCATTTTCTTCTACTAATGGACATACAACATATGCTTGTCTACCATCTTGCAAGTTTTTTAGTATAAATGCATTTATTCTTTCTTCCATACTCTTATTTACTGCATATGTTTCTATCTTCTTTCTATTTGGTGGTAACTCATCTATTATTGATATGTCTAAATCCCCATATAATATAAGTGCTAAAGTCCTAGGTATTGGTGTAGCGGTCATTACTAAGACATCTGGGTTGTTTCCTTTTGCCACAATTGTTCCTCTTTGTCTTACGCCAAACCTATGTTGCTCATCTGTGACTACTAAACCTAATTTGTTAAATTCTACATCTTCAACTAGAAGTGAATGGGTTCCTATTAAAATATCTATTTCGCCACTTTTTATCTTGTCTAATATTTCTTTTCTTTTCTTCTTACTAGTTCCACCTAATAATATTTCACCTTTTATGTTATACTGGTTCAATATTTTGTTAAATTCTTCTAAATGCTGTGAAGCAAGTATTGCTGTTGGTGCCATTATCGCTACTTGATATCCACTTTTTACAGCTTTATATGCCGCAATAATTGATACTATAGTTTTACCAGAACCCACATCGCCTTGCAGTAGTCTATTCATTGGTTTACTTTTTTCCATATCTCCATCTATTTCTTCTAGCACTCGCAACTGTGCTTTTGTTAATTTAAATGGCAGTTCATTTATTACATTTGACATTTTTACTGTTTCAGGAAAGCTTATTCCTTCATCTTGTGTATTTTCTTTCTTTAAATTCAATAAAGCTATTTGCATTCCCAAGAGTTCTTCAAAAACAAGTCTTGTGCGTGCTTTTTGATATTCTTCAAAATCTTTTGGAAAATGTATTTGTTTAATTGCATTATTTAAATCTAGTAAGTTATATTCTTTTAGTAAATATTCTGGTAAAGTTTCCTCCAAATTTTCATTAATCAACGAAAGTCCATTTTCTATTGCTCTTCTTATACTCCCTTGTGTCAGACTGTATGTAGAAGGATAAATAGGTATTATCTTTCCCGTGTTTTTATTTGTTTCATTATTGTCAAATACAGGATTTAATATTTCTATTTTTCCATATTTTACAGATGCTTTTCCAAAAAAACTATATTTGCATCCTATCTCAAATTTACCCTTTAAATATTTTTGATTAAACCAAGAAATAACACAACTTCCTGTTTCATCTCTGACAATTAGTTTTTCTATAACCATATTTTTTCTTATTCTTACTTCTGATATCTTAGAAATTGCAATTACCTCAATTAAAGCTTCTTCTCCATCAACAAGCTGTGATATCTTTTTGGGCTTACTTCTGTCTTCATAATCTCTTGGAAAATATGTAATTAAATCTTCTAATGTGTATATATTCAACTTTCGTAGCAGTGCCGCTCTTTGCGGTCCTACACCTTTTATATATTGAACACTTTGCTTCAAATCTATCATTTTATTCTCCATTTTACAAATCTTTGTTCTACCCAATTATATCAAATAGTTTTCCTAAACACAAGAATTATAGTGTATTTTTTATATTAAAAAATAATTCTTCGTCAAATAGTTATTATATGGTGAATATATTTTAGCCTTTGTTGAATATGCAATTAAGGGATGTCCCAAATTGTGCATTTTGGACATTTAGGGACTGTCCCCAATTGGTCATTTTCTTATTTCTGCTCCGTTTTTTGTTAGGTTTGCTATTATTTTTTCTAATATGTTGTTTATTTCTTCATCTGTTAATGTTCTATCATTTGCTCCAAATTCTAATGAATATGCTATACTTTTTTTGTTTTCTTCTATACCTTTACCGGTGTATACGTCAAATACCTCTGTATTTAATAGTAATGAACCTGCTGATTTTTTTATTAGTGTTGCTATTTCTTGTGCTTCTACTTCCTTGTTTGTTATAATTGCTAAATCTTTTTTTATGCTTGGGTATTTTGAAATTTCCTTATATTTCATTTTGCCCACTTTTTTTGCCAACAGTTTTTCTAGATTTATTTCAAATACATATACATTTTCTTTTACTTTTTGAGGATGTATTTTTCCAATTATACCAACAATATCATTATTTACAGAAATTAATGCTGATTGTCCTGGGTGTAACTCTTTTGGCAAGTTCTCTTTTATTACAAAACTATACCTGTTTCCATAACCTAAATAGTCTAATAATTCTTCCACTATTCCTTTTATAATATAAAAGTCTACTTGTTTTTTTTCTATTCCTAAATAATAATTACCTGTCATTAATCCTGCTATTTTGTTTTCTTCTCCATATTCCTCGTCTTTTTTATAAAATGTTTTTCCTATTTCAAAGATACATACGTCTTTGTTATAATGTGATTTGTTATATTCATATATTTTTAGTAAAGAAGGTATTATGCTATGTCTTAATGCATTTCTTTCTTCTGTCATTGGTGCTAATAATTTTACAACTTCTGGGTTATCTGTGGTAAAATCGTTTGCTTCTTTTTCATTTACTAATACATATGAAAGTGTTTCGTTTAACCCTAAGTCTATTAATTTATTTCTAATTTGTCTTTTTGTTTTATCATAACTTCCAAGTTTTGTTGGAGTCATTGGAAGTTTTCCCTTTATGTTATTTACCCCATATATACGGCCAACTTCCTCTATTAGGTCTTCTTTAATATTAACATCTATTCTTCTTCTAGGTACTTCTACTATTATTTTTTCTTCTTTTTCTTCATAGCCAAATCCTAGTCTTTCAAATATATCCAATACATCTTTTTTTGATATATCTGAACCTAGTAATGAGTTTATATTATTACAGGTAATTTCTATTTTTTTATTAGACAAGTCTGTGGTATCATATTTCTCTAATCCTCCAACTATTTCTGCTCCTGCATATTTTTGCAATAAATTGCAAGATCTTTCTATTGCCATATATGTCCTATTTGGATCTAATCCTTTTTCAAATCTATTACTTGCTTCACTTCTTAGTATTTCCTTTGATGTCATTCTTATTTTTACCGGGTTAAAAATAGCAGATTCTATTATAATATTTTTTGTATTTGTTGTTACTTCTGTTTCTAAGCCTCCCATTACACCAGCTAATCCTATTGCTTTTTCTCCATCAGATATAACAATGTTTTCTTCTGATAAGATTCTCTCTATTCCATCTAGTGTAGTTAGCTTTTCTCCATTTTTCGCCATTCTTACTTCAAGTCTTCCTTTTAATGTATCTGCGTCATAAAAATGTAATGGTTGACCTGTTTCCAACATTACATAATTGCTTATGTCTACAACATTATTAATTGGTCTTATTCCAGAAGCTATCAATCTATTTTTTATAAATTCTGGGCTTTCTTTTATTGTTACATTTTCAACTTTTTTTACTAGTAACATCGAACAATTTTCTGTTTCTACTTTTATATTAAATTCATCAGTTATATTTCTGTTATTTTCATCATATTGTAAATCTATATTTTTTACTTTTTTATTATATATTGCTGCAACTTCATGTGCCATACCAAGTACACTTAATAAGTCGCCTCTATTTGCTGTTAACTCAAAGTCTATAATTTCGTCATCCATTTTTAAATATTTTATTGGGTCTTCTCCAACAGGTGCTTCTTGCGGTAATTCATGTATACCTTCTTTATCCTCTGGACTCAAAAATTTACTTTCCAAACCCAATTCTGCCATAGAACATAGCATTCCATTAGATTCTTCTCCACGTATTTTTCCTGCTTTTATAGTAATTCCTCCTGGCAGATTTGCTCCTGGTAAAGCAACTATTACTTTTAATCCTTTTCTTACATTTGGAGCTCCACATACTATTGGTAATACTTGCTCTCCTACATTTACTTTACATATATGTAAATGGTCAGAATCTGGATGTGGCTCACATTCTAGTACTTCCCCTATTACTAAATTTGTAGCATTTATTAATCTCTCTGCAGAATCATATTCGTTGCCTACATTTGTCATGTCTTCTGCCAATTTTTTTGTGTCTACATCTATATCAACATAATCTTTCAAAAAATTAATGCTTAATTTCATTTCCTTCATCCTTTCTGTCGAATTGACTTAAAAATTTTACGTCATTTGTATATAACAAACGAATATCTGTAATTCCATATTTAAACATGGCTAGCCTATCTAATCCTGTTCCAAATGCAAAACCTGTATATATTTCTGGGTTATATCCGTTCATTTTTAATACATTGGGATGGACCATACCAGAACCTAATATTTCTATCCATCCTGTTTGCTTGCAAAGATTGCATCCTTTACCTCCACACTTAAAACAACTAACATCAATTTCATAAGATGGTTCTGTAAATGGAAAATAACTTGGTCTAAATCTCAATTCTGAATTTTCTCCTAACATTTTTTTAACAAATATTTCCAATGTTCCTTTTAAGTCTGCCAAAGATATATTTTTGTCAATTACTAGTCCCTCTACCTGACCAAATTGATGTGAATGTGTTGCATCATCATCTCTTCTATATGTTTTTCCTGGGCATATCATACGTATTGGTGTTTTTTCTGTGTTTGCCATCATTGTCCTTGCTTGAACAGAAGATGTTTGAGTTCTTAATAAATATTCAGATGTTACATAAAAGCTATCTTGCATATCTCTTGCAGGATGACCTTTTGGTAGGTTCAATCTTTCAAAGCAATATTCGTCTGTCTCTAATTCTGGTCCATCAACCACATCATATCCCATAGAAACAAATATATCTTCTACTTCTTCTATGATTCTATTAACAGGATGTTTGCTACCGCTTCTTATTTTTGTACTTGGCAATGTAATATCAATTTTTTCTGTTTTTAACTTTTCTTCCATTTCCTTATTTTTTAGTTCTTCTTCTTTTTGTTTTAAAATAAGTTCTATTTTTTCTCTTACTTCATTTACTAAGCTTCCTATTATTGGTCTTTCTTCTGGCGAAAGTCCTCCCATGCCTCTTAAAATGGCTGTAAGTTCGCCCTTCTTTCCCAAATATTTTACTTTTGTTTCTTCTAATGCTTTAACATCTTGAGAAAGACTAATTTCTTCTATTGCGTTATTTTGAATTTGTTTAATTTGCTCTTCCATAATATTTTCCTTTCCTTTAATAATAATTGTTAGTATTCCACATATTTTATACTATTCAAAAAACCAGTTCTATCCCTGTTAGGACGAACTGGCTCGTGGTACCACCTAATTTTGTTAATAATTAACCTCTATGCTATAACGTAGCAATCGTTTGCTCCTACTTATTTTCAAAGCAAAACCAAAAAAGTGAATTTTCTGTAAAAAAATATATAATGGTTTTCAGCTTCCCCATTTTCTCTAAAATATACTTTACTTTTTACATACTTTGCTTTTTTAATGGCATCTATCTAAATACTCTTATATATTACCACATCTGCAAACCTAATTCAATAGTTTAGGTAAATAAATTACTCATAATACAACCTCTACGCGAATACAATTTAACAAATGTAATTCGTATAGGGGGTTTTTCATTTGGGTAAATTTTACATAGAAGAACGTGCTGTAGATTTAGCACATTATATTATAGATACTGGAGATACTGTAAGAGGTGCTGCTAAAAAGTTTGGTATTTCTAAGAGTACAGTACACAAAGATGTAAGCGAAAGATTAAAAAAAATAAACCCT
>OKVE01000587.1_pt1 | contig 13532 bp, 11 predicted proteins | sample 1604781 | NCBI WGS metagenome assembly OKVE01 (sample SAMN01760918, study PRJEB22395) | human gut metagenome
TGTTATTTGAAAGTGAGAAACAGAAAGAGGCTACGGAGAGATTACTTGCTAGTGTTAGGGTAAGGACTATTAATAGTGAGATAGATGCCTATCTAAATGAGATGCTTGGATATGCCAAAGAGATTGATAGTGTATTAGAGAAGAATAATCTAGGTGCTCGTTATTTAGATAGAGTAAGTATGATTGATAAGGTTGATAGTGTTTATCTTGATGAGGATTTAACTAGTATTGATTTTAGAATTAAGGAAGAGATTGAAGATTTACTTAAGAGAATTAATACAAGAATTCGTTTAGTTAAGACTAATGATGCTTTAGTTAAGGAAATTGAAGAGAGTTATGATGTTGATGGCTCTGATATAGATAGTGATTTAGCAGAAGCAAACTTAAATATCTTAAAAAACAGATTGCATGTTTCTGATGGAATAAGTTAATTAACTAAGTATAGTTTTTTCTTTATTGTTAAAATAATAAGCCATAATTTAAATAAAGCATGGTCTAATATATTGATTAATACTAAATATTTTGTTATTATTTTAATAGTAATGAAGAATAGGGAGTCATAATATGTATATAAATAAATTAATTAAGAAACAAGTTATGCTTATTCTAGCAACGGTTGTATTAGTAGGAACGCTTGCAGTAACCACATCTTTTGCAGTCTTTGAGGAGACTAAAAGCAATGCAACAGATCAAAAGATGACTATAGGAAACTTAGATGTAACCTATACTGGGGGCTCAGCTATTAGTATTACTGATATTAATCCAATGACTGATAGTACAGCATTATCAAAAACTAATAATATTTATACATTTACTATAAAGAATACTGGTAATGTACCATATAATTTTAAAGTGAAAGTAATTAATAACCCTAGTTATACAAGTAATTTATTACCACATCAATATATAAGGTATTCTTTAAATAATGGTACTGCATCTACACTAGGTTCTGGACAAGCAGACTACGAACTTACTAGTGGCGTAATTGAAGCAGGAGCTACTAATACCTATAATCTTAGATTATGGGTAGCAGATGCTTCAACATATAGTTTACCTAATTCTGTATTAGGGCAAGAAATACATTTAAAGATATCTGTAGAAGGCAAAGCAGTTAGTGGATGGTTACCATCTAATTTTAAAGAGAGAATACTAGCATTAAATGAAATTAAGACTCCAATAACTACACCAGGAACAGCAATATCAAATGATGATGAGGCACTCTTAGCAAGTACAGAGGATGATTATGGAACTTCTTACTATTTCAGAGGTGCAGTAACAAATAACTATGTAGAGTTTGCTAATAAATGCTGGAGAATAGTAAGAGTTGGTGGAGATGGCTCTGTAAAACTTATCTTACATAATGATAATACAACTGGAGCAGCTAATCCTTGTAATTCAGCAAATAATAGTGCTAGTGCAGCATTTGCTAGATACTCTGGTGAAACATATAAAAGTGCATTTAATACAAACTCTAATGATAATGCTTATGTAGGATTTAAGTATGGTACTGTTGGTGCTAGTGATTATGCAAGTGCACATGCAAATACTAATAAGAGTACAATACTAACTAATTTAGAGACATGGTATACAAATAATTTAAAAGATTATGCTGGTAAAATAGCTGATACTGTATGGTGTAATGATAAAACAAATGTAACAGATAAAACATACGATCCATGGAATTGGGGAGGTGTAAATGGTTTAGGATATGCAGATAATAATACTTACTATGGTGCTTCACGAAGATTAGTAAGTAAAAGTAATAGTGCTGGAGGCACGGGAACTAGTTTAAAATGTAATGGAGAACTAAGTAAAATTAATTCAAAAGTAGGATTAATAACTGCTGATGAATTAGCATTAGCAGGATATGCTTATAATCTAAATAATACAACAACATATTTACAAGAAAATGCTACAGAAGATACTTATTGGTGGTCTTTGTCTCCTCTCAACTCCCTTGGTGACTACGCTAGCGTTTGGGGCGTTCGCGGCATCCATGGCAACTTCGGCAGCGACGTCGTGAACAAGGCCGGTGGCGTCCGTCCTTCAATTTCTCTTAAATCGACGACCAACGTAACCGGAGAAGGTACAAGTGATAAACCTTATAAAGTTGTTTAACTTTTAGATTAAGTCTATTTGATATAGACTTTTTTTTATTATTTTAGTACAATATTATTGTGATGAATTATGAAAAATAAAGGTGCTAAAATTATTGTTAATTCTATTACTATGACTAGGGTTATAGGCACTTTATTAATGCCTTTTATAAGTTTGCTTTTAAGTCCTGGGGAGCTAATATTTTATATTATTATTTTGCTTCTTACTGATAGTGTTGATGGAATTATGGCTAGAAGACTTAATGCTTGTACAATTTTTGGAGCATTGTTAGATGCGATTGCTGATAAACTTTTGGGAATTGCTACTCTTGCTGTTCTTGCATTTAGTTATCCAATTATGTTTTTACCAATTATTACTGAAACTTTGATATGCCTAATTAATACTAATGGTGCGGCGAGGGGAAGTTCTACAGAAAGTTCGTTTTTAGGTAAGTTTAAGACGTGGCTTTTTGGTATTGCGATAGTAGTTGGATTTTGTACAATTTATAGTGAGTCAATAATTACTTTATTTAATGATACGACTAGAAACGGCTTATACATGATTGATATGTTTAATTATATTATAGATAATAAGGATAGTATTATGGTAGTACTTGCTAGTATTACAGCTGGTGCTGATATTATGGTAGCGGCTGACTATCGTTCGAGAAATAAGAATGAAATTAAAAAAGCAAAAGAGAATGGACTTAATGCTAAAGAGTTTAAACTTAAGAATAAGGATGATTTAATGTTTGCTTTGTTTGACACAGATTATTATAATGAGACTAGAGGCGTGCCACTACTTCAAAGGCTAGGAGAGGAGAAGAAAAATGAAAAGAAAGTTAGAGGAAAATAAATATTTTCAGATTGGATTTACAGCATTTTTGGTTATTGCTTGTGCGATTATATTTTATTTTTTAATTTATAAGATAGGAATGCTTTATGGGTATTTAAAGACTTTTGTTGGTTTTTTTACACCATTTATTATTGGCTTTATCTTTGCTTATTTATTAAACCCAATTGTTAATTTTTTTAGAGATAAGGTATTTATTAAATTATTTAAGAAAAAGGATGAGAAAAGTTATAAGATTAGTAATAGTGTTAGTATTACTTTTACAGTAGTGTTGATGCTTGGACTTATTATTTTATTATTTAGTTTTATTTTGCCGGAACTTCTTAAAAGTATAGAAACGATTGCGGTTAATATGCCGGGATATATTACAGAAGTTAAGAATTATTTAGTTGGTAAGCTAGATGATCATAAAGAGATTCAAAAGGTTGTTTTAAATAATTATGATGCGATTAATAATTATTTAACGACAATGTTAAATACTAAGTTATTACCTCAGGTTGAGAAATGGCTTGTAGTACTTTCTGATGGTGTGTTTGGGGCAGTTAAGGTTATCTTTAATATAGTTATGGGATTTGTTATTTCTATTTATTATTTACTTGATAAGAAGAGTTTTGTTGGTGGATTTAAGAGAATGTTATATGCAATTCTACCTACTAAGACTGTTAATAAGATTTTAGATAATGCTCGACATACTGATTATATATTTGGTAATTTTATTATTGGTAAGTTATTAGATGGTTTTAGTGTAGGATTTATTACTTTTATATTTTTAACTATATTTGGTTATCCTTATTCATTACTTATTGGGGTTATTATAGGACTTACTAATATGATTCCTTATTTTGGACCATATATTGGTACTATTCCTAGTGCACTTCTTATTTTGATGGATAGTCCTACTAAGTGTTTAATATTTATATTATTTATTATTGCTCTTCAGCAAGTTGATAGTTATTTAATTGAGCCAAGACTATGTGGATCTAGAACTGGATTAAAGAGTTTCTGGGTATTAGCATCTATTCTATTATTTGGTAATGCTTTTGGAATTGTTGGTATGCTTGTTGCAGTTCCAGTGTTTGCTTTAATTTATGGATACTTTGATAATTTGATTCAAAATAAATTACTTGATAAGAAATTACCTAGTGATAAAGGTAGTTATGATGACTTAGAAAGAATTAATTCTGAGAGTAAAAGGTTAGTTAAAAAGACTTTAAAATAAGTCTTTTTTGCTTTATAATTAAATTGGGGTGGATTATGCCGAATATATATAATTTTACTTATGAAAATTTAGAAGAGAAACTTATATCTTTGGGTGAAAAGAAGTTTAGAACACGACAGATATGGCAGTGGCTTTATGAGAAGAGAGTTAAGAGTTTTGATGAGATGAGAAATTTAAGTAGTGAGCTTATTTCTAAACTTAAGGATAATTTTAGTTTTGATTATATAGAAATTGTTACTGCTCAAAGAAGTGATAGTACTAATAAATATTTGTTTAAACTTAATGATGGAAATTTTATTGAAGCCGTTTTAATGAAACATGATTATGGTTTAAGTGTATGTGTTTCTAGTCAAGTTGGATGCAATATGGGATGTGCTTTTTGTGAAAGTGGTAGACTTAAAAAAGTACGTAATTTAGAATCTTTTGAGATAATAGAACAAATTTTACTTATTAGTGAAGATATAAATGAAAGAATAAGCAGTATTGTTATAATGGGAATAGGAGAACCGTTTGATAATTACGATAATATCATTAATTTTATAAAGATTGTAAATAATCCTTTTGGCTTAGCAATTGGTGCAAGACACATAACAGTTAGTACATGCGGAATTATTCCTAAAATAAAGGAGTTTATGAATCTTGATTTGCAGGTTAATTTAGCAATTAGTTTGCATGCACCAACAAACGCGCTTAGAAGTAAGATTATGCCAATAAATAATGCTTATCCACTTGACGATTTAGTTAACACCTTAAAGGAGTATATTGCAAAAACTAATAGACGAGTTACTATAGAATATGTTATGCTTAATAATGTAAATGATAGTTTAGAAGATGCAAGAAATCTTGCTAATTTACTTAAGGGAATGAATGTGTATGTTAATTTAATTCCTTATAATGAGACTAGTCATTTAGATTTTAAAAGAAGCGATAAAATAAACTCTTTTTATGATACTTTAAAGAAGTATAAAATTAATGTAACTGTAAGACGTGAATTTGGTTCTAATATAGATGCAGCATGTGGACAGTTACGAGCTAAAGAGGTGGAAAAATGAAATCATTTTATTTAACAGATACAGGAAGAGTTAGAAGTCATAATGAGGACTCTGTTACAATAGTTAAAAATGCATCTGGTGAGCATTTAATGATTGTAGCCGATGGCATGGGAGGACACAGAGCAGGTGAGATAGCCAGTTCAATGGTAGTTACACATATGGGCTCTAGATTTAGCGAACTTTCTACCATTGGAAGTAAATTAGATGCAGCAAGCTGGCTTAATGAAAATATAGGAGAAATTAATACTAATATAATTAAATATGCTGAGGAAAATCCAGAAGCAACGGGGTTAGGCACTACAGTAGTAATGGCCTTACTTACAAAAGATTTTTTGATATTTGCAAATATTGGTGATTCTAGTGGGTTTGTACTTAAGAATAGTAAACTTCATAAGATAACCAAAGATCATACACTTGTAAATTTACTAGTAGAGTCTGGTGAGTTAAGTGCTGAAGAAGCAGAAAATCATCCGAAGAAAAATGTCTTAATGAGAGCACTTGGGGCTGCTGAAAAGCAAGAACTTGATATATTCGATGTTGATCCAAATGTTGATGCTGTACTTTTATGTAGCGATGGACTTACTAATATGCTTACAAAAGAGCAGATTGAGAAAGTTTTAATAGATGAAGAACTTAATGAAGAAGGAAAACTTATTAAATTAATTAAGAAATGTAATGCTAGAGGGGGAACGGATAATATAACAGTAGCGTATCTTGTTAAAGAAGGTGGTATAGAATGATACAAAAGGGGCAAAAAATAAATGACCGTTACCAAATTATTAAGTCTATTGGTGAAGGTGGAATGGCTAATGTGTATTTAGCATTTGATACTATTTTAGAACGTAATGTTGCAGTTAAAGTTTTAAGAGGAGATTTAGCAAATGATGAGAAGTTTGTTAGACGTTTTCAAAGAGAGGCATTAAGTGCAAGTTCATTATCTCATCCTAATATAGTTGAGGTTTATGATGTAGGTGAAGATGATGGTATATATTATATTGTTATGGAATATATTGAAGGTAAGCATTTAAAACAACTTCTTAAAAGAAGAGGAAAACTTACTTTAGAAGAAGCAGTTGATATTATGCTTCAAGTTACTGATGGTATGGCTTGTGCTCATGACTCTTATATAATTCATAGAGATATTAAACCACAAAATATCATGATTTTAGAAAATGGACTTGTTAAGATTACAGATTTTGGTATAGCAATGGCCTTAAATAGCACTCAACTTACTCAAACTAATAGTGTTATGGGAAGTGTTCATTATATACCTCCAGAGCAAGCTAGTGGTAAAGGATGCACTATTCAAAGTGATGTATATTCAATGGGTATTTTGTTTTATGAGTTACTTACAGGTACTCTTCCATATAAAGGTGATAATGCCGTTGAAATAGCACTTAAACACTTAAAAAATCCTCTTCCAAGTATTAGAGAGGAACTACCAAATGTACCACAACCAGTTGAAAATATTATTCTAAAAGCTTGTGCTAAGAACCCTAAAAATAGATATGCCGATGCTAGAGAAATGCATGAAGATTTAAAGACTTGTTTAAGTAAGAGCAGGGCTGATGAACCGAAGTATGTTTATAATTATCCGGAGTTTGACGAGAAAGATAAAAAGAGTGTTAGTGAAACTAAAAAGATAGATAAAGTGGATAAGGTTAAAGAGAAAAAGGAAGAGGTTGGCGTGAAGAAGATTACTGAAAAAGATTATCATAAGAAAGAAAATAAGGTTTTAATTGTTTTAGGGTTTGTATTTGCAGCGCTTGCGATTATTACAACCAGTGTAGTAGTGTTACTTCCTAAACTTACTTCATCTAAGGATTTAGTTGTACCTGATGTTTCAGATAAGACAGTAGATGAAGCAGTTGATATTCTTACTAAGATGGGACTTAAAATTAGTGCTGAAAATAAGACAGTTACCAGTGATACTATAGAAAAAGGAAAAGTAGTTAAGACGAGTCCTAATAAAGGTAGAACGGTTAAGGAAGGCTCTGAAGTCGTTATTTATGAATCTAGTGGGGCAGGAACAATTACTTTAGAAGATTATACAGGTAAAAATTATATTGAAGTTAAAACAATTTTAGAGCAAATTAATAAATTATTTGTAATTCAAAAAACTGAAGAAGTTGGTAATGAATCTAATTATGAAAAAGATGAGATAATTAAGCAAGAACCTGCAGCTGGAACAGAGGTTAAAGAAGGAGACACTATTACATTATATGTACCAGATATAGTAGATAGTTATCCAGACTTTACAAAAGGGAATTACAGTTTAACTGACATCCAAGCATTCTGTGATAAGTACAAATTAAAATTAGAAGTTGAGTATAAACCAACCGATGAATATGAACAAGGAGCAATTATTAGTCAGTCTAGAATTGCTGGATCATCAATTATTAGTAACATGACATTAAAGATTGTTATTGCTGATTCTCTAGAGGATACAACAGATTAATATGGAAGGCACAATAGTTAGAATAATTAGTAATTTATGCACTGTTGATTGTGGTGGTGCTTTATATGATTGCAAGCCTAGGGGAAAGTTCTATCATACGAATATTTCCCCTTTAGTTGGTGATCATGTTGTAATTGATGATGTTAATAATTATATTTTGGATATAAAGGAACGTAAGAATTATTTAGATAGACCATCTATTAGTAATGTAGATGCGGCCCTTATTGTAACCAGCGTTAAAAAGCCAGAACTATCTCTAAGCCTACTTGATAAAATGATTAGTAATGTAAGTTATAAAGACATTGAACCAATTATATGTTTCAGTAAGACTGATTTACTTTCATTTAAAGAAAAACTTGAACTTAAAAAGATTATTAAATATTATAATAAGATAGGAATTAAGTGTACGACGAATAGAAAATTAGGTAAGATTACTAAATTGCTTGATGGGAAAATAGTGGTGCTTACTGGCCAAACAGGTGCTGGCAAAAGTACTCTATTAAATAAGTTAAATCCAAGTCTTAATTTAAAGACAGATGAGATTAGTGAGGCTCTTGGTAGAGGAAAACACACGACTAGACATGCTGAATTATTTAAATATAAGAATAGTTTAATCGCAGATACTCCGGGATTTAGTGCTTTAGACATAACACATATACCAAAGGATGAGTTAAAAAATACTTTTGTAGAGTTTAATTTAGATTGTGAGTTTAAGGATTGCAAGCATATGAATGAGAAAAATTGTATGGTTAAAGATTATGTAAATTCTGGTAAGATTCTTAAAAGTAGATATGATAATTATAGAAAGTTTATGGGAGAATAATGAAAGTAGCAGTTTCGTTTATTAAAAGTTTATATGATGAAAAGAAGACGATTAAATTAATTGATATGACTAGTGCTGACTATATTCATGTTGATATTATGGATGGAGAGTTTGTTCCAACTAAAAATTATGATTTTGATGATATAAAGTTAATGTTGGATGGCGTAAGTAAACTTTTAGATGTTCATTTAATGGTTAAACATCCACTTGATTATATTAAAGATTATGCGTCTTTAAATACTAAACAAATTACTTTTCATGCTGAAGCAGATGATGATATTTATGAAACAATAAATGAGATTCACAGTTATGGAATTAAGGCAGGACTAGCAATTAATCCAGATACACCAGTTAAACAAATTGAGAAGTATTTAGACTTAGTTGATGTGGTACTTGTTATGAGTGTTTACCCAGGAAAAGGTGGACAGAAATTTATAAGTGAAACATCAAAGAAAATAGAAGAACTCAATCATTATAGTGATCTTTTAATTGAGGTTGATGGGGGAATAAATAAAGACACTATTGACATGGCAAGAGGCGCTGATATGGTAGTCAGTGGGTCTTATGTTTGTGAGAGTACTGACTATGAGAAAGCAATTGAGAGCTTAAAAAATTAGGCTCTTTTTGTATGCAAATATTTAGAATTTCAAATATTAAAAATCTGCGTACAAGCGTTTGCAAAAATGCTTGACAAGTATATTTTTAAAGGTTACAATTTAGGTGTCTTGCTTAGGGGTGAGAGCAGGACTTTAGATGAGCATTTTCTTTAAGTAGGAAATGGTCTATATAGGATGAGACATAATTAATAAAAAAATTGAAAGGTGAGATGATTATATATAAATAAATTAAAAAATTATAATAAATGCGTTTTTGAAAATGTAAAACATATAGATGAGAATGGAAATGAATATTGGCTAGCAAGAGAATTAATGTCATTACTTGAATATAGTAAATGGGAAAGATTTTCTAATGCTATTGATAACGCAAAAAAATTGTGTGAAAATAGCGGTTATAATGTTGAGGATCATTTTCCCAAGGTCGGGAAAATGATAAACCTTGCATAGGGAGCTAAAAGAAACGTGTTAGATTATAAATTGTCTAGGCATGCATGCTATTTAATAGTACGGAATTCAGAGCTAATAAAAAGAAAGGAAAGTTGATTATATATAAATAAATTAAAAAATTATAATAAAAGTGTTTTTGAAAATATAAAACATGAAGACGAGAATGGAAATGAATTTTGGTATGCTAGAGAAATACAACAAGTATTAGAATATAAAAAGTGGCAAAAATTTATTAATGTTATAGAAAATGCTAAGATAGCATGTGAGAAAAGCAATTATAATGTATTAGACCATTTTACCCAAGTGGGTAAAATGGTGAAAATAGGTTCTGGTGCTAAAAGAAAACAAGTTGATTATGAACTTTCAAGATATGCTTGTTATTTAATAGTACAGAATTCTGATCCAAGAAAAGAAATTGTTTCTCTAGGTCAAACTTATTTTGCTGTGCAAACAAGAAAACAAGAATTAACTGAAAAAGAATATAGTTCACTTACTGAAGATGAGAAAAGATTTTATAGAAGAAATATAACAAGAAAAGGAAATTATTCATTAAATATTGCTGCTAAAAATGCGGGAGTTAAAAATTTTGATAAATTTCACAATGCTGGATATAGAGGATTATATAATGGAGAGTCAGCTAATGATATTGCTAGAAGAAAGAAACTTAGATATAGGCAAGATATTTTAGATAATATGGGAAGTGCTGAATTAGGTGCTAATATATTTAGAATTTCTCAAACAGAAGATTTATTAAAAAAGCAATCTGAGCCTAGTGAGCAAGTTGCAACAACAACTCATTATAATGTTGGAAGAATTGTTAGAAAAGCATAAAGGAAATGGGTGGTACTATGCCAGAAGATTATCCGACTCCAGAAAAATCTTTAAAACAGTTAGAAAAAGAAAGAAAGCGTTTATTAATAGAGAATAAAAAGAAAGATGATTAAGCAGGTTACATATTGTTTCAAGGCTTAGAATGAAGGCATTATCTAATAAAAATTGATGCAAATTTTAAAAATTACTAATATTAAAAATTTGTCATACATTTGTTTGAAAAAATGCTTGACAAATAAAAAATGGTATTATACAATTAATATGTAAGAGAAAGAATAGGTGAAAAAACTTGAAAACAATTGATACAAAAGAAAAAAATAAAGCTTTAGAACAAGTAATGGCTGATATTGAAAAACAATTTGGTAAAGGTGCTATTATGAAACTTGGAAGTAGTGAGCATATGAATATTGATGTTACATCAACTGGTTCGCTTACTTTAGATATAGCTTTAGGGGTTGGAGGATATCCAAAAGGAAGAATAATTGAAATTTATGGACCTGAGTCTAGTGGTAAAACTACTATAGCACTTCATGCAATTGCTGAAGTACAAAAGGCTGGTGGAACTGCGGCATTTATTGATGCAGAGCATGCTCTAGATCCTGTTTATGCTAAGAAGTTAGGTGTTAATATAGATGAATTATTATTAAGTCAACCAGATACTGGAGAACAAGCATTAGAGATTTGCGATGCTTTAGTTAAGAGTGAAGCTGTTAACATTGTTGTAATTGATTCAGTTGCAGCATTGGTACCGCAAGCTGAAATTGAAGGTGAGATGGGTGATTCTCATGTTGGTTTACAAGCTAGATTAATGAGTCAAGCCCTAAGAAAGTTATCTGGTACTATTTCTAAAACTAAAACTACTGCTATTTTTATTAATCAGTTAAGAGAAAAAGTTGGAGTATTATTTGGTAATCCAGAGACTACTCCAGGGGGCAGAGCGTTAAAGTTCTATTCGACAATTAGGCTTGATGTAAGACGTGGTGAACAAATTAAATCTGGTGATAGTGTAGCTGGTAATAAAACTAATATTAAAGTAGTTAAAAATAAGGTTGCTCCACCATTTAAGAGTGCAACTGTTGATATTATGTATGGTGAAGGTGTTAGTCATGTTGGCGAGTTAGTTGACTTGGCTAGTCAAATTGGGGTTATTGATAAGAGCGGTGCTTGGTTTAGTTATAAGGGTGAAAAGATTGGTCAAGGTAGAGAAAACGTTAAAGTGTTCTTAAAAGAAAATCCTGATTTAGCAATTGAAATAGAAAATCAAGTAAGAGAAGCAAATAATATTCCACTTATACCAGTAGCAAAAAAAGAAAAATAGTTTAAAAGCATTTTTTTACAAGAATTTGTCACTAAACTATGAGAGACATATTAAAAAATATGTCTTTTTTTGATATACTATTGTCAAGGTAAGGTGATAAAGATGAAAAAAGTATTATTATTTTTATTTTTGTCATGCCTATCTTTAGAGGTTTTTGCTGATACGGGTTATGTTAAGAGTCAAGTTACGTTGAGAGAAAAACCTTCTACAGATAGCTCGGTAAAAAAGATTATGGAAATACCAAAGGGTGCTGAATTTGAAATCATTAATCAAGACACCCCAGCTGGTAATGGTTGTGGAAAACCATGGTTCTATATTTATTATAGTAGTGAATATGGTTATGTGTGTTCATCACTGGTTGGAGTAGTTGGAGAGCAAAGTACATCTTATGAAAGACCTTGGAATTCCCCAGCAAAAGCAATTACTGGTGGAGCACTATTTATCAGTAGTGGTTATATTTCTAAAGGTCAGCACACTTCCTATTTAAAAAAATATAATGTTAATCCTTCTGCATATTATCCTCAGTTTAATCATGAATATATGGCTAATTTAAGAGCACCATCTAGTGAGGCATCTAGTACGTATAATTCATTAAGTAAAAATAATAAATTAAATGAAGCATATGATTTTGTAATACCTTATTTTGATAACATGCCAGAAACTACATATGATAGTAAATTTAAAGAAATAGAACTTAAAAAGATTGATGAGGCTAGTGATGATAAGTTCGAGGAAATGATTAAAGAATTTCCCGAGAGTTATAAACCTTATTTGAGATATCTTCATAGTATCCATGATAATTGGACATTTACTCCACTTAATGCCAAATATGATTTTTATGAAGGCGTTGCAGTTGAAAATAACGTTAGTAGCATTGAAGTAAGTAGCGGCCACTGTGCTAGTCCAACACAAATTACAGAAAAGGGCTGGTGTATTGCAACAAGAGAAGCAGTAGCATTCTTTATGGATCCAAGAAACTTTTTAAACGAAAGATATGTTTTTATGTTTGAAAACTTAGGCTTTAAAGAAGTAGACGAAAGTTTAATTAAGGGTGTATTATCTGGAACATTTATGGATAATATAGAACCAATTAGTAATAAAACTTACTCTTTATTGTTTCTAGAAGCCGGTAGGTATGCTAAAGTATCTGCTTTATACCTAGCTAGTTTATCTAGACAGGAAGCAGGTGCTAAACTATCTAATACCACTAATGGTGCCGAGTTTACATATGAAGGATATACTTATTCTGGTTTATATAATTTTTATAATATTGGAGCAAGTAGTAGTGAATCTAATCCGGCTTTAGCTGGCTTAGTATTTGCAAATGGTGGCAAAGGTAAAAATAATGGTGGAGCATCAACACCAGTAGAGCCTAAACCTGAAGAAGGTAAAACTGAAGAAGTTAAAATAGATTTTATAAGTTTATTAGGACTAAGTAAAAATGGTGATTATTATAGTGGAAATGAACCAGGAACAAAGGTAAGTACAATTACAAGTAAAGCAACTGGAAATGCTAAGATAACGGTAAAAAAAGCTAATGGTGAAGAAGTGCTAGGAAGTAGTTTACTTGGAACTGGAATGAAAATCGAATGCATTAATGGTAATCAAAATGAAATTTATGAGTATGTTTTAATGGGAGACACTAATGGTGATGGACTAATAAATTCAGCAGACCTATTAAAGGTTCGTCAGCATTTACTTGAAACTAACAGACTAAATGGTTCATATCTAAAGGCAGCCCTAATGGCTGGTGGAGTAAATGTTAACTCAGCAGATTTGCTTAAATTAAGACATACTCATAAATTTCATTTTGATTAC
>OKVE01000589.1_pt1 | contig 13494 bp, 9 predicted proteins | sample 1604781 | NCBI WGS metagenome assembly OKVE01 (sample SAMN01760918, study PRJEB22395) | human gut metagenome
TTAATGTTTCTTCATCCATTTGCTCTTGTTCTGTTTGTTCTTCTTGTATGTTTGCATGTTCTTCTATTATTTCTTCTACTTCTTTATTACTTAATCCTTCAATTTCTTCTCCTGGTATTAACTCCTCAAATTCATTGTTTTCTAACAATTCGTCAAGAGCAATTTGTCTCTTATCAATTCCTAATTGTTCATATCTTTCCTTACCTAGACTCTCTTGTAATTTTTGTTTGTATTCCTCAACAAATTGTATATTACCATCTTTATCAATTATCCCAATTCTTTCATTCTGCCTGTTAAAAATTTGCTTTTCTATAATTTCTTGTCCATCTTCTATAGTCGATGTTTCAACAATAATAACATCTTCTGAGTACCCCATTTTTCCATCTTTTGCAGGTATTATTGCGCATTGCCTCGCATAGCTAATTTTCGTTTTTCCCATCATTCTTTCCTCCTCTTTACTACTTTTCAATGTTCTTTTTTAGTAATTTCTTCGAAGTGCGGGCGATTAAAATCGCCCCTAAATTTTTCATGGATTGCTTTACACTATCTTCACTACATAGAAAGTTTTAATTCAAAACTATAAGAATCAATTGCATTTTCCTTTTCCACTCTCATTTGTTCCGTATCCTCTTTATATTCTTTAATAATATAAACTGTATCAAAAATAATACTTTCTGTTTTTTCTGTTTCGTCATACCATTTTGTAAATGTTAGTTCATAGGTACGTTTCTGGTCAGGAAAAACAATAACTCCATTCATTGGCAATTCCTGTACGTTTCTTGTTTCTGACCCCATTTTTATAAAGATTTCTTGTGGTTTTGAAGTGTCTGCAATATTTAATACATAATCAGATTTATTGCTAACTGTCATAGTATAAATTTCTCTATCATCCATAACTAGTACTTTATCAACTGTTAATTTCATATATTCGTCTTCAAATAAAGCTTCCACCTTTTTTTCTTTTATAAAGCCACCTATAGACAAATATAGTTTATCATCTATGCTTTCAATTGCAACTTTTTCCTCATAATATACTAATTGCTTTTCATCTGTTAATCCTGTTGCCAAAATATCATTTAATATTCTCAAATTATATATATATACATTATCATTAACTGAATAATTCTGTATATTATATATCTTTTTTTGATCAAACACTACTTTTGTATATTTTTCAAAATCTTCTTGTGTTGGATATAAATTTTTCTTACATCCTTCACTTAACATGTTATATGCTTCTTCATATTCTTGGTTATTGCAATAATTTACATATTCATTAAATATCTTGTTTATAGACTCTTGTAATTCCTTAGGTACTTCTTTATCTTCGTTCATTATAGAAATATGTGGCTCGTATGTGGTAATTGGAATAGGTTCTGTCTTCATATTCCCCAATAAATAATTTATAATAAGCATAATTATCCATAATATTAATACTATACCTGCATTTTTCCATATCTTTTTAAATATTTCTTTTATTTTTATTCTAAAATTAGTTCTAAATTTATAAAACAAGTATCTCCCTCCTATCTAACCTGGAAAGATAACACGTAATCAAGAAAATTATTTTCTTTAATTATGTATTTTTGCTCTTTTTCTATAATCTCATTTGTTAAAAGATTATAAATGTTTACTGTCAGTATATAATATTCTCCCTGTCTGCTCATATCATTGTATTCCACACTCATAAAATCCGGATACTTTTGCTTCACATATTTTTCAAATTCTTCTAACGTAGGAAAATAGTTATTTCTATATTCCTCATAAAGTAAATTATAAGCTTTTTCGTAATTCTTTTCTTCTATATATGTTATATATTTTGAAAAATAATATTGCATTCTTTGCTTTTCTTTCATTTTTTTTACTTCTTTAAGTTCTGTCTCTGCCATCTCCACATCTGTCTTCTTATCTGTAATTTTCTTTATTTCTTCATTTCTTTTTGCAATAATCTCTTCATACTCTTTTTTTACTTTATTGTTAGCATACACAGGAGCTAAAAGTTTGTTTGAAAGTAAGCTTATGTTGACTCCTATTAATATCAATAATACAATAGTTAGCATTATTGCTATAATATCTAGTTTCTTTTTTCTTTTCAATTATAGTTCCTCCTTTACAGGTATAAACTTTATAATTGGTTCTTCTAAATTATCTTTGTTACTTACATACACGTTAAACTTTATTGTTATATCTTCATAGTAAATTTCTAGCAAAAATGTAATATATGTGTTTTTGTCTATAATACTATTTTCTACTAATTTACCACTTGTATATTTTTTTTGTGTTATATCATACTTTTTTAATAAATTTACTAATATTTCGAAATCTTCTTCTTCTGTTATTCCAATATTCAATTGTATTTCAGATAAATTCTTTTTATAATATTCAGCAATATTTTCTTTATCCATATCTTTAGTATCTTGATACAGTTTATTAAAATAAGTTTCTATTAAATTGGTATATGTTGTCAATACATATGTTGTATCTATTTCTCCTTTATACTTTTCTTTTAAAAAATTATAATTATCAAAATATATTATTTTAATATCTCTATATGAATCAAAATATCCCATTTGTTCTGCATACTGTTGCAATGTGTATGTAGGCGTTTTTTTCATAAAGAACATTATATATATTCCCATTATTATATTTATTAAGATTAATATACATACTATAATTTTATATTTTGACAATAGTTTCACTCCTTTGTTTATGCAAATTGGTCTATTAATACTGATGTATCTATATATTTTTGTGCATCTAATGTATTATGATATTTGTCTCTTAATATTACATTTATATCTTTTTCTGTAGTTGTTGCTATTTGCTGGCCTACATAAACAACATCTCCAATTTTCATATTTGCATTTGTAGAAATATTAGATATATGTATTAAATTTCCTTCATCTGATTTAATAGTTATAGTATTATCATCCACTGCTACAACTTCTCCATTACAGGTTGAGCAAACATTTTCTCCATAATTAAAACCTGTGCTTCCTATACTCCTTGCAGCTATATTCATGCTCAAGTCATCTAAAGTAAATGTATTAGCTGTTGGAATATAGTCTTCTACATCTTCTATTATTCCTCTATTTATATACTTTGACCAGTCATCAGTTCCATATTCATTTGGCTTAACTTGTGAGTTTTCTCCTTTTTCGATAACATTTCCTTCCCCATCTAGTATTACCCAGCCTCTTACTCTATTTCTCCAGTCCTTATACATATTCTCTTTTTCAATCATTTCAGCCAATGCTTCTTTGTCTGTTGCTTGGCTGTATTCGCTCTCTTCTTCTAAATCGAAGTTGTAGTAAGCTAATATTTCTTTTAAATCCCTTAAATTATATTCTGCTTGTTCTGTTTCTACTTCTTGCAATAATTGAATTCCACTATTTATAGAACTCAACCAATTTATATTTCTTTTATCTGTATAATATGGTAAATTATTTGGGTCAACATTTTGTTTAGCTTCCTCTATATCTTCGCTATTACTATACATTCCTTTAAATATATGGTACTTATTTTTATTAATAAGTTCTATAATTTGGGGACATTTGTCTACATAGTATGGAAGCTTTGTTTGCTTAATTCCCGAACTAAAGCTGTAATACACTTTTAAATGTTTATCTAAATCATCCATAGCAAAATCAGTTATTGATTCAACTTGTCCTTCGCCAGCCTTCCACCATTCCTCTGAAATTATTCTTTCAACAGGTTCTGATGTCTCATAACAATCAATTTCACTGTTGTCATCTTTAAATACTAAATCTCTAAACCAGTGGTTTTTGACACTTACAATATATGGGTATCCCATAGTTCTTTTCTTTTCAATTGTACTGTCCAACATATAATTTACAAATGCAGAACTAAATGTTGTTGAGCCTTTTCCATTATCCCAATTTATTGTAACTTCTTGGTCCTGTCCGTTACCACTAATGTTATTTAATATTTTGCTTCTTACATCTTTTATAACTGTTGTTCCATTTTCCGTCCAGTCAAATTTTCTTATTCCGCTCTTGTTTAAAAAAATTCACAACAACTTTTACTCTGTTATCTGCTTCTCCTGCTAAATCCATAACAAATTCTGGAGCAAGTGTCCCTAAATGTAAACACACCAAAAATTCAAACGACATTCCATATTTTGCTGTCCATGATTCAAGATTTACCTTTACATGTGTATCACCTTTAGTTACTGTTAAAGTATGTTCTTTCGAGTTAAACGCAATCTTGTCAAATACTGTATTCCAAAGGCCATCTGCTTCATGTCCTTCTTGCACTACCATTCCACCATATGCTCCATTTATATATGACCTAAGTGCTGCTACTAAATACTTTCTTATTGGCTCTGACTTTATTTTTTTTATCGGATCTTTTTGTTCGGCACCACTTTTTTCTCCTTCTGACTCATCCTCAGTAGTGTCTTCTTCTCTTTCTATAAGGTCTTCTTTTTTATTAGATGCACTTTTTTCTTCTATAAGCTCTCCATTTTCGTTATACCACTTATTCCACGCTTCTCCTTCATTTTTGTTTGTAGTATTATACTCTGTTTTTACAAAACCCATTCCTACCAGATCATATCCCATTTGTTCTAAATATGATGCTGCATTTTTTACATGTTCATCATTTATATTTGCATATGCTTGATCCCCTGTAGTCACTGTTTGTAAAGCGTCCCATACTCCTTGAAGAAAATTTTTAAGTTTTCCTATTATCATGTCTCCCATAATACTGAAAAAACTTATAATACCTATTAATAAAATTATCGCTACTATTACAAGTATAACAATTAAAACTGGTGGAGATGCTGCTATCCCCGCTTTTGCCGCAACTTTTGTTCCCGCTTTTGCTGCAGCTTTTGCCCCCTCTTTTGCTGCCTGTTTTGCTCCTTCTTTTCCTGCTTGCTTTGCTCCTTCTTTTCCTGCCTGCTTGGTGCCTTCCTTTGTGCCTTCTTGTCCTGCTTTTGGAGTTTGCGGTTTTTCTGCTGGTTTTTTATTATCAGTCGGGCTCTGTGGTTCTTTATTATTTTGATTTTTACTATCTTTTTCTTTTTTATTTTCTCTGCTGTCCGGTTTATCGCTGTTTTCTTTATCATCTGAATTTTTATCATTTGATTTATTTTCGTTTTCATCCGATTTATTATTTTTTTCATTGTCCTTGTCATCATTTTTTTCATCATTTTTGTCATCATTATCATTATCATCGTCATCATTGTCTTCATTGTTATCATCTTCACCGTCTTCTTCATCGTTTTCACTTTGCTGCGATTCTTCTTCTTCAAAACCCTCGTTATTTCCATTGCGCTTTTTAGGTTCATCATCATCCTCATATTTTGCATTAAGTGCTGCTAATCTTCCCTTTTCAAATCCAGACATATTTTCTTCTTCATCTGGTTCATTTTGTGGATTTTGTCTGTTTCTATCATTTATTTCATTAAGTTTATTATCAATTGAACTATTGCTCATTTTTTTCACCTACCTTTTAATCAGCCACGTCTGCGTTTTGGTCTTCCCAAGGATCTGGTTTAGGTTCTCTATATGGATCTACACTAGATTGTTGTAATTTTCTTATTGTATCAGCTATCTTATCATTTGCATCATCTCCATCAACTCCAGATTTTTGATAGCTATTTTGTAAAGCATATAGAGATTTTGCATACATCATCCTGTCATTCCACTGGCTATCATTTTCTGTGCTTCTCTTTGTTCTTTTTTTCCATTTTTCTATACTTTCTCCATCTATTTGTTGCATGTCATCTAATTTTTCTGGATCATTTAATAACTCATTTGTATATGCAGTCATTTTCTCATCTGAAAGACCTGAACTTTCTTGATAATTACAATATGCATTTTTTACAGCCTCTGTTCCTTCTTTAATATTCCTTCTATCTTCTCTTTTCTTCTGTGTTATCTTTCCTATTCCATATCCCACCGTTGCGCCTGCTACAGCTCCCTGTTGTGTCATGCCACCTACCAGAAGCCCCAATAAAGTAGCTTTTGCTGTATTATTGTCTATATATTTTCCTTCTATAGTTTTTGCTTTATTATAAAGTTTAGCAACACCTGTATCTTTTACTGTATCTGAAGCTTGTTTAACCACTTGTCCAATTTTCGATCCCTTTATACTGTTTGAAGCACTCTCAATTGCCTGTTGAATTTTTCCTTTCTTTTTGTTTTCTCTTTTATTGTTTCTTAATGTAACATTTGGAGTGTTCTTGTTTCTTGTTCCATTTGTTCTGCTTGCTCCTGATCCGCTTGAGTTTCCAGAACCTCCAGAACCTCCAGAGCCTCCAGAGCCTCCTGAACCTCCTGAATTTCCACCTGAGCGATCTTTTGCTTTTGTAACTGGCGCACCAACTTTTTGTGCTTTTCCAACCATACTTTTAATTCCGTTAATTCCTGACATTAATGCCGCACCTGCCATAGCACCTGTTGCAGCTGAACTAGCTTTTTCAAATCCAAATATTTTTCTAACTATACCTTCTGCTTTCATTATGAAAAACATCATCATTACTGACAACAGCACACTTGCCAGCGTCCCTGTACTACATAAATCAATTGCTTGAGAAACAAATACCAAATATATTATACAGTGAAATGGCTGTATTAATATTCCATAAATGAATTCTTTTAACCATGTATCTAATGCTTGTGATTTATTGTCTCCTAACTTGTCTATTGAATAAGTTATAGTTATTAATGGAGCTATTATTATTAAAAATGAAATAGTTAACATACGCTTTATGTACATTATTAAAAACATTATTGTGAGTATTACCAAACATATATATACACATAATGCAGCCCATCCTACGGTTGCAAATGGATTCATTGTTTTTATTATTAGCTTGCCTGTAACAGTTACAAAATTAGCAATAGAATAGCTCATTTCTGATACTTCTGCTTTTTCAAATATTTTTACTAATTGACCATTTAAATAAATGGTTCCTCGTATAATAAAATGTAGCATAAACAGTAATATAAGGCTCACAAACCAATTCATTAGCCAGTTTTTATAAACAGCTTTTTTTTCAGCTACTGTTGAAATAGCCATTCTTATGCCTATGTAAACTAAAATACATAATAGTATTATTGCTGCTAGAGTGAACATTGCATAATACCATTTTCTAATATTACTGCGTATTGTTTTAATAGCTTTTCCTCCGGACGGATTCATTTCAAAAATATTAATATCTGTTAAATTAATTTTATTAAATAATATATGAGCAGGTGTTACAGCTGCGAATTTCCATCCATCTGTAAATCCTTCCGAATATGCTACCAAACTAGTAAGTTGTTGTACTGCATATGGAATTAGAAGCCACTTGACCCTTGTTGTCCATGTTAAAACACCTATAAGTCCATCTACTCCCTTCAAAAGTACGTCTGTTGCGCCTCGAATAAATTCCATTTCTTCATTTTCTTTACTTTCTCCTTCATCTGTTGCCTTACAACTTATTGTACCAGTTAAAAAATTAAAAAGCATTAAAAATATTAGCATCCATGTTATTAATTTTTTAAATTTCATTTGCATCCACTCCAATTTTTTATAAATTAATTATCGTGTCTATTAAATCATCCACATTTCCATATAAAGATTTTCCTAGAACTTCTTTTATTTTGTCATTTGCATCTTTTAATATTTCTATTTGTTCAAATACCTCAGCATATCTTTTCATCCCTGCACTATTATGTCTATTCTCTTTTATTCCATTATATATGTAATTTGAAATTGCATCTACACTTTTGTCTCCCGCTTTTTCAAAATCTGCAATTGAAGTTTCATCTACTTCTAATCCCAAATCTTGCATTATATTACGTATTTCATCTGCATTTAGTGAGTTATTCTTCGACTTTTCTTTTACAAGTTTCTTTATTGCTTCTTTTGATGTATTACTTTCAAATGCTTCTTTCATTTTTTGTTTTAATTCTTTTCTTGTTGCATCATCTAGGGCATCTTGAATTGGATTTGTATCATACTCGTTTTGCCTTTTTTCTTTATCTTCTTGTTTAAGTTCTTGTATTTTTGCGCTTATTATCATTTCTGCTTGTCTAGCTGTGCAAACCGCCTCGTTTCCAGCTTTTACTTTTTTATCTTCTTTTTTCTTGTCTTTTCTATTTATCTCAACTTGTTCTAGCAGTTCATCTGTTAATCCTAATGTAAGTGCAGAACTAGTTATATATGTAAGTTTATATCTTTTTATTTGCTTGTCTTGATATTTTTTTATAAAATCATTTATTTCGTCTTGTGAAGGTTCCCTTCCATTGTTCTTCTTTTTATAGTCTGATATAAATTTATCCATTACCTCTTTAGGTGGTTGTTCTTTGCTCAATGCTTTTTTATACCCCTTTATTGATGCATTAAATCTTTTAAGTCTTCCTCCTCCTACAACACCACTAAATAGCATAGTCATTCCTACTTTGGGACTTACTGCCATAAAAGGTATTGCTAATGTTGCATTAACATATTTTGTTACTATTGTAGCTCCAGATTTAATATCCTTACCAACATATTTCATTTGATGTTTTAAGTTTTTCTTGAATTTTTCAACATTTACGCTGGCTTCTGCTCTTGCAACACCTACAGTTCTTCCCATTATTTTTTTACTTTGTTGTTTTGCTATCCCATAATTTCTCTTTGAAGATTCAAATCTCTGTTTAGCTTGTGCTGCTGTTTGTCTTGCCATTTCTAATTCTTGTCTTCTTCTTTCTATATAATTATTATCAATAAAATGATTTCCCATTTGGCTTGATTGAAGTACTGCTCCTGTATAGGCGTTTTTAGCTGCTTCTTCGGCTCTCCTTGCCCTTGCATATGTTTCTCTCGCCTGATTATAGTCTTCTCTTGCAGGCGTTTTTATTGCATTACTTTCTTCCCTATCTGCTTTATATGCATTTTTATATTTTGTACCTAATAGTCCTGCAGTTCCTACTAACTCTACTGCTTTTGTTGCTGCGCTTCCTGCAACTTTTCCAACACCAGATATATATCCTTTTACAACTTTTCCAGCAATTGATGCTCCTGTTATACCAGTTATTGCTCCTTTTAAAGTTTGTGATGCGATATCACCAACATCGCTACTTCCGCCTTCTATTCTAAATATCTTTCTCATTATTTCGTCTGCCTTAAGCATAAAATTAAATGTTACCAATATTAATACTATATTAGGTATTAAATCAAACACTCCCCCATTTCTAATTATATCAAATATAAATCCTATAAATATTGCATAAACTATAGCATGTATCATTTGCAAAAAAACATTATATACATATTCTTTCATCCATGCACCTAAGGATTGGGATTTTCCATCTTTTATTTTGTCTATGGAATATGCTATCGCTATAACAGGTGCAATAAGAGTTAATATTGCTAAATTAAGCAAACGCTTAAAATATATTAACAAAAACTTAACTGAATATATTACTAATGCAACAAATACAATTGTACCTGGTATTGACGCAGAAGCTTTTAACTGCATAATCATTCCAAATAGTTCTGTATCTAAATTTGCAAGATCTCCAGAAGCTATTGCCATTATGTCTAAAACAGCTTGATTTATGTATATAACTGCTACCATGAAGAAGTGTAAAGTAAACAATATTACAACACTGAGAATCCAATTCTGCAGCATTCTTTTATATTTAGCCTTACGCTCTGCAATTGTAGATATTGCCATTCTTATTCCAATATATATAAGTGTTAATAGTAATCCTATTGCACAAACAATAAATAGAGCATAATACCATTGTGATATTGTTTTTCTTAATTTATATATAATGCTACTTGAATCTATTATTTTTCCACCAGCTTTTTTAAAGTTAAAGAAATCTATATCCAAAATTGGTATTCTATTAAATATTATATCACTAATATCTATTAATCCATTTTCTGTTGTTTTTAGTCCTCCTTCAATTTTAACTACAACATTATTTATTACTTTAGCAGCTATTCCTACCCAACCTACTACTTGTATTTTTATTGCTAAAAAGCCTATTCCAAGTAGATAATCTAAAATATCACTTAAAACTTTGAAAAGCTTTTTTAAGATATTCTCATGATAACTTACTTCCAATTTTTTGGGCAGACCATTATAGTAGAAAAAGTCAGCTTTACCCCATTCTCCATTTTGTTCCTGAGAAATATCATATTCATACTCTGTCTGTGGCTCGCTTGGCTCTGATGGATTTGAAGGGTCTGTTGGAACTGAAGGGGTTGATGGATCTGTAGGGGTAGTTCCTCCTACTTCTCCTGGGAAGGTTATAGAAGCTATTGTAAAGTGCTCATTATAGTATGCCCTGTTATTAACACATTTGTCATATATATCAACAGCTTTTGTTTTACTAATGCGTATTATTATTGCATTTTTAGTTACTAATCCATATGTACCACTTCTACTACGATCTTTTTCTGTACCTATACCTATGTTAGGGTTACTTGTTGAGCCCACACCACAATCTATTACCTTTACATATTCATTGTTTACAGATCTATTAAACATCATAACATGTCCTTTTTCAACTATGATGTCACCTGCCCTTAATTCACTATTACTTATCCCTTGCAATTTTCCTACATATATGCAACCACAAGAGCAGTTATTTTTATTATGGTTTTTGTCATAATGTATACGCATATAGCTAGTAGAACAAGGATAGTTTACTGCACATAAATCTATATTTGCTGTATATTTATATAGAAAGCTTATAAATGAAGAACAATCAAATGCTAGTTTATGATTAGAGGTTATATACCAATCACTTTCAACTTTCCATCCACCTCTGTAAAACTTAGTTGCCATTTGTGTACTTCCCTTTAAGAAGTACTTATATGCTGTAAGTCTTTGATAGTTCATGCTATACATAATTAACTGTTTTTGATTAGAAGTATATGACGAGTCCTGATAATATTTATTATCTTTTGCACCTGTAATTTCTCCATATTTCACATTATTAGCTGCATTTGTAAAGCTTATTGCAAAATCTCTTATCCATTTGCCTACTTCTATTTGCTTTTCCTCATCTGTTAATTCATATCCTGGTATACTTGCTTTTGATATTGAAACAGTATTTAATAGAGACATAATTAATAAAATGATTATTTCAATTATAATAATAGTTTTTTTAATAATTTTCATGTAATTATGCCTCCTTTCTGCATCTTTTATTCTTCATAACCTTCTTCTATTTCTGTCTTATCGTAATATCTTTGAGTTTCTATCTCCCATATTCCGCCTTCTTCTTCAAAATGTGTATATTTAGGTAATTTGCTAATATCATTTTTTATGTCTTGTACAGTTAAACCTTTTCTTATTTCTGCTGTATAGTTATTGTCATAAATCATTCCATTTGCATTTGATACATTAAATTGAATTTTAATTCCTTTTAATGTATATCTTAAGTCAATGTAATTAGTGCCCCAGTCATATATATCATAGTCTGGCCATATATCTGTTACCCCGTTTACAAAATCTTTTATATTTTTATCCCTTTCAAATTTTTCTATTAGTGTAAAAAAATCTTCTAAATTTTGATATTCTTTTGCCACTCTATATACTGAAATGTCTTTTTGAGTAAAAAATATGTATATTTCACTACTCTTGTATCCCATAATTCCTATGGTTGAAGAACCATATATTGGTTTTCCCAAGATTTCTTCTATTTTGTTAAGGTCTGTTCCTGGCTTTATATTATTTACAACTGATTTATTGTATTGTTTTGTAAAAACTATATTAAAAACCTTTTTATATACTGTTCTTATTTCTAATCCTTTTTCCGTAAAGATTTCATAAGTTCCTGTTTTGTTTTTTTGTACTTCTATATCTAGCTTATTTCTTCTCCATTCGTTTTTTATTAATTTATTTATCTCGTCTGATTGTATATTTAAATCTGTTTTAGTTACTCCCTCTATTTGTGCTATAGCTGTTTCTCTTCTTTTAATATTCCAATAATTCGTTACTCCATTTACTGCTATAGTTGTTACGGTCTGCTGTTTAGCATCACAAAACACACTTAAAGTTATTTCGTTCTCCTCATCTATAACTCTGAAATTATTGTATTTTTGTACATATGCCAAAAGTACTATCATATTTGTATAAAATTGTTCATTATCTTCTCCTTCTGTATATAATGGTTGATTAAGTTTAACATATATGTCTGCAAGATATTTATCATCAGATGATTTAGTTTGTTTTATAAATTTAACGCCTTTAAATACTAATACCTCTTCTACTGTATTAAAGTCTTCCTTAGAGTTATATTCTTTGTTAGCATAATATTCCTCTGTATTCTTTTTACGTTCATTTTCTTTAAAACCATAATATGTAATAATTAAAATTATAATAAGCAAAATTGCTAAAATTACAATTATTTTTTTTACTTTTCTTTCTTTTCCCATATTATTTCTTATTTTTTACCCTTTCCTTTTTTTAATGTTAAACTGTCTTCAATTGTTGCACTTTGTGACATCTTTAATATCTTTCTTATAATTTTTTCTCCTCTGCCAACACCTATTAATAGCAATATTGTAAATAATGGAAGCTCTCTTATGATATTGGTTGCAAATCCCATTAATACAGCATATAAAAACAAATGCATTGGTTGTAACATGACATTCATTATTAGTTCTTTAAGTAGTATTTGAAAAGCTTGTGCTTTTCCATCTCCAACTTTATCAATTGAATATGTAACTGTTACTAGTGGTGAAATTATTACTAAAAAGCTTATCACAAAGAATCTTTTTAAATACATTAATAAAAATTTTATTTGGTAACACATTAATAGTATATAACACAGAAAACTTTCTATGGGCCTCCATCCTCTTGGTTTTAGCAAAACCTGACCCAGTGAATCAAATATTAATAAGTCTATGTTTTTTATGTCTTCTCCACTTAATACATTTTCTATAATACCATTTAAAATTACTGTCAACATGTCTACTAATATTTTTCCAACAAAGAATATTAATCTAATTATAAAATGCATTGCAAATAATAATACTATACTCTGAAACCATGCAATAAGTTGGCTTTTATATTTTGCTTTTTCATCTGCAACAGTAGACATTGCCATTCTTATACCAATATATACTAATACTACCATATTTAAAATTATTGACATTACCCAAATTGCATAATACCATTTTTGTACATTCTGTTTTATTACATTGTTAGCTTTATTTGAAGTCTTTGCATTAAATATGTTTGCATTTACTAAATCAACTTTATCTGTTAGCATTCCTTGTATTGTAAACCATGGTATTAATAATGCATCTTCTTTTACAGTTGAGGGAGCTACAATTGTAACTAAAATTCTTACAGTATATACAAGTGGGAAGAAAATAATTACTATAACACTTGCTATCCATCCACCAAAGTTTGCCTTTTCATTTACACCTTTGTCTATTGAACCACTCTCTGTTGGAACACTTACTGTTCCATCATCCATAATTTTATCAACTGTTTTCTTCCCTGCCTTTTCATCTTAACTCAACCTTAAT